>Ga0315310_10000032_pt1 | contig 99743 bp, 85 predicted proteins | sample TDP5_MG_FD_203630 | JGI IMG/M metagenome (GOLD analysis project Ga0315310, IMG submission 203630) | Freshwater sediment microbial communities from Lake Towuti, South Sulawesi, Indonesia - TDP5 | ecosystem: Environmental > Aquatic > Freshwater > Lake > Sediment | place: Indonesia: South Sulawesi...
CAGGCATTAAGAGCATTGGCGAAAAAATTAGCCGAGATTGTTTATGCAGTTTTGAGAAACAAGGAGCCTTACGACGAAAAAAGATATCTAAATTAACTATTGACTTTACATAGAGAATCAATACCCAAAAGCAAGCGTTAACACACCTTGTCAGACTGTGTGAAAAGTAAAGTTTAATGAATCAATTATTAGCGCCATTGGACACTGAAATTACGCGGATTTATCAAGGCCGCGTGGAACAGAATGCTTATGTGGAACGAAGTGGAAGAGTGGTAAGGATGTGTGTTCAAACTACACGCCTTGCGGGGGTCATGTCTTTCATCACTGTAATCAGATTAACTAAAGGTCATAAAATTTACATTTGTGCCTCAATTTAGAACTGACTCTGATTTCCCAGCAAAATATGATAGGATTTTTTCTGTCGATATATATTCCTTTTGTTTAATTGTTATTCAAACATTATTTTATCTTATGATAATAAACTTTTGCTGTATCTTTTCAGCCTTATCAGTTTCAAGAGATAAAAAGTATACACCACTGGGTAACCGATTATTTCTTGAATCCGTTCTTAAATTAATATTGATTAAGTTACCTGCTATCAATTTTATTTTCTTTTCATTCACCATTCGCCCACAGCAATCATAAACTTTCAATATAATATCACGACTACCTCTTGCAAGAAACAATTCCATTTCCAATTTATCGGTAACAATTGGCGGTAGATAAATACTTGGCTCAATATCATCTGGATTCTGGCCGAATTGCACAAGGATTTCAACACTATCAGAAAATTCAGATTCGTTACCAAGAGAATCAAAGGCGGTTACTTTATACTGGTATTTGTATTTGTTTTGAACTGTTTCATCAAGGTGGGTTGTATCAGTCGGACTATTCTTCTCTGCAATCATTGCCCAACTACTCCAGGGTGGAGGTGGCAGCGCAAATGCCTTCTTACCTCGACGATATATGCGGTAGCCTTCAAGGTCGGATTCATTATTTTTGTGCCAGTAAAGACGAACTGCATTACCTTCTTGTGTTGCTGATAGACCAGTCGGTTTTGCAGGTATACTGTCCCTAATTCGATGATGCAATAATATTTGATTTAGCGCAAATTGATGGTCATAGTTATAATAATTCCAGCCGCTTCTGAAGTGAAAGATAGTCCAACAGTTGGTTGGATAATTTGGAGGATTATCAGGTGGGTCATAATTGTCAAAGACATTCCAAATTTCATCAAAGCCCATTGTTAAGGTATCCGCAAGTGCCGTATCTGGAAAACCTGGCCAGGGATAGGAGTGATAAGGAATTTCATTCTTGGAATCATAGATGTCCCATAAAGCACCTGCGACTGCGCCTTCACACCAAGGGTCACCCATAAATATCAGAGTGTCAAACTCGCCTTTCCATGGATTTTCAATGCTGTGCCATAAATAAACAGAGTCTCCACCAATCCCTTTTGCTGTATTTATTATCAACGAATCTGTTCCAGAACCAACCCTTGCTCTACAAGAAAATAACTCTGCCCATCCTTCACCATAAGCGAGGCCGGGTCTCTCAGGATAACTAATTGGCCAGGCGTGTCCACCGGTATCAGACTTTGGTTTTTGTGCATAAAAATCCATTACATAATGTCCAAATTCGTGAAGCAAAATATCATCATCCCATTCATCAGTACCTCCCAGCGTATCGCTCCCATTTATCCAAACTGTATCCAATATTAAACTATCCATACCAGTTATAGCCAAGTATCCCGGTTCCCACAGACATCTCAATGGTCTTGTCGGCGGTGGATACATAAATGTCCGGGCATGGAGATAGGTCTCGTAGATGTTTATACAACCACTGTGCGGCTGCGGATATGGCGGGCATGTATCTGTCCACACCCAACCAAGGTCGACCGTATATGTATCGGGTGAAAAGGGACGAATCTTACCAGTGCCATCCTCGCGCATTATATATAGAGTAGTGTCATCGGGGTCTTTCCAATAAGAAAATATCGTAATATCGGGATCCGAAACATTTATCACAGGATTCGCTGGTTCTGGACCACTCGGAAATACAACTGGATAAACCCGACAGGCAGTCCATAATGGATTCACATTAAAAGTTAATTGGAATTTGCCACTATCGTCAGTCGTAGTCCAGTTATTAAAATACGAATAATAGGTATTTGTTCCTTCGGTATATCTGATTAAACATCTGGCTTTACATGTTTTAACTGTATCCCTTTTTGCATCAACCAAGAGACCATTGTCTTTATTGTAGTAATGATTTTTTTAACGCCACCGTCCTATAAAAGTCTTCGCACCACGAGAATCACTACCCCTATCACCAAGCCAATTACCACTACCACGAAAAAAGTTTAGACTGCCCCCCTTCCACTCATCCTCTATCTTCTTCTTTTCCTCTATTCGCCACTGCTCAAGTCTATGTTCTTTTAGTGCTTTAAACCACCCATCCTTTAGATAGTACTCAAATATCTTCTCCTCAGTCCAGCGCTGATTCTCTTCATCCCACTTGCAAACACCCTTTGGCGCACCAACTTTATACTGCTCAGCATGTAAAAGTAGTGCCTCAGAATCACTCAAGGCAGGTTCTAACTGACTTATCATTTTAATGATTGCTTTATTTTCTTCCACCGGTGCTGGATTTTGACTCGGTGAACAAGTGAATGTGCCTGCGAGAGGGTCATAACGATACTCCACCGACAATTTCCCTTCATACTCCTCCTTTGTTCCATATTGACCAGTCTCTGGGTCTACTAGATAAAGGAAGCGACTCTTTCCCGTTCCTGAACCAGGACTTGCCTTTAGACAAATCCCAGCGCCAAAGCTAACTTGTGTTGCTGGCTTAGTAATACGGAATTTCCCAATAAATTCCCGCCATTCGCCGAGATGCATAACAGGAACAAATATTTCACTATTATCTAATACCTCTACGGCATCCTTTGGCCTAACTCCCCCAAAATACACAATGTATCCCTGTGCAATTGTTGCATTGGGCAGGTGTTTTAAATCCTGGTCAGATTTGAGGCGCACTTTAAAGATTACTTCAAAGATTTCGCCAACTTTTGGATAATCACCGTTAATATGTAGTTGGCACTCAATATCACTCTCTAGTACTCGGGAAGATGAAGTGCTCTGTCCAACACCAACAACCAGTGCCATCAACAACCACACTGTCGCTATTTTATCTATTTTTATGCTTCTCATTTTTTCCTCCTTCTTTTACGCATTGCACACCACTTGTAATGCATTGTGATTCCTCACTTTGCAAAATTGAAAGTAATTTAAAGGAGATTCTGCCCACCCAGGCAGAACCACCATCAGAAATTTATCATTACGACAATTAAATTCTAATCCATAATTAAAATACATAATAGTATATTTAAAAATCTTTCCAATTCTTTAATTTGAAATTTGCAATTTAAAATTTTCATTTTATATTAATCACTGGTCTTTGAACTTCTAAAAACCATCAAATGTCTTCCAATAACGACTACCGCCAAGCAAATTATTATGATGATTACTATCGGGACGAAAAAATTTGGTTCCGCCACCTCCTTTCCACTCTTTTTGTATTTTCTCTTTTTCTTTCTTACGCCACTCCTCTAGCCTCCCCTCACGGGCAGCTTTGAACCAACCATCTTTTAGATAGTACTCATACATTTCATCTTCTATCCATTTCTCTTCTTCTTCGTCCCACTTTACCGTACCTCGAGGCGCTCCAACTTGAAACTGTTCTGAATGTAGTAATAAAGCTTCGGAATCGCTCAGGGCAGATTCTAATCTCTTCATCATCTCAATGATTTTACGATTTTCTTCTACCCAACCGACACAAGCTTCTTGCGGGCCAAGGAACCTTCCGTCACTGAAATCATAACGATACTCCACCGGTAAACCCTTCTCGTACTCTGTCCTCGTCCCATACTGACCAGTCTGTGGGTCAAGGAGCCAGAGGCTTTTATCTCCACTTATAGCCACAGGACCATAAGATTTTCCCTGGACAGCTAAATCAATATCGCCATCAATATAGATCCAACCTACCGGTTTCAAAATACGACAGCGCGTGCGAAATTCCCTGGTTTCACCAATTGTAAGGCCAGAGAAAAAGAACTTATCTTCGCCAAGAATTTCAACTGCTTCAGGGGGCGCATATCTAATTACAGCAAGGTAATCATGTGTAAGATTGTCTTTTTTTCGTGTCCAATCCGCTGTTTCTTTAACCTTTATTCTATAAACTATCTCAAATATCTCACCGACTTTCGGGTAATTACCCACTATACGCATTTCCCCCTCAATATGATTTTCGAGAGGCGGTAGTTCTTTTTGTGCCTGCCCAATCTCCACCGCCAATATCATCAGCAGCCCAATCGCTGCTATTTTGTGTATTTTTATGCTTTGCATTTTTGCCTCCTTTGTTTGCTTCACAAAGAAGCAGATTCAAACAGATTCATGCAGATGCACACAGACTTTTTCCTGTTCCTCTGATTTCCTGATAATCTGATATTCTAACATCTTTCTGTTTCCATGTCTCTCTGTCTCCTTGTCTATCTTTGTCGCATCACCTCCTTTCCGACCAATCAGATTGGTCATTGCCTAAAAAACTATTTAAAAAATAGAGAATCTTTAGAGGTCATACCTTTATAACAAACCGCCTGTCCTTTTTGAAGCTAACGCCATAATCATTTTCAAAGAACAAAAAAAGGTATGAAATTCTGCACAGACTAAAGCCTGTCAGCTTTCTTCATACCTTCCCAGCCTATTATATGTAATAGTTTAGCCATCATAAAACTCCTTTAAATTCTTATAGTATATTGTAAGTAGAGTAGAAGAATTGTCAATACCCAAAGAAAAATAACATTTGGGAATCGCTCGGACATTGGAGCAAGGAATCATCAGGTCATAATGAGTATAATTCACACGGCTCGATTACAGGGCATTGAACCATTTAATGCCTTTTTATCTTTAACCACAAATCAACAAAATCAACTTTTTGCTGTTCAAAAAATAAGGGCACCTTAAATCCACCACAAACCTGGTAGAAATAAAGTGCCTTTAACCTAACATAAAAATTGGTGTTTTTTAAGGATGGCTTACCTATTACATTGGTGATGATACAATATTACTTATAATTGCTTATTTGTCAATGATTTACCGCTTTTTAAAATATGGATGGCTGATTATTGGCAACTTGGTTGGTTTCGTTTCTTTGGTGGTCAGCTCCATCTCTTCAATCAGAACTGAGGGGGCGATAATTGACATGGGGTATTCATTACCGGTATCGTCACGATATAAGAAATTATAAACGACTTCTTCACTGCCGGTTGCAATGATGTCCCGTAGTATGCGTGGTGTAATCGAAGAAAAATCTAAACCTCGAATCAATTCTGTTTTACCAGTCTCGACATCTATCCTGTAGGCAACGAGTGGTGATGAGAGTAGTGATTTCCCACCAGCCAAAGGCGCGGGCATATAATAAGACATATAAATATCTTCAATTCCTCGTGGACCCGTTGGTGTAAGTCTTGTAACAATGATCCCATATGGGATTCCATATTCTTTGCAAGTCTTTATGAACATATTCTTTAATTCATCCATGCCTTTCATTTGTGTTGATTCAATAATGAGGTTGCCTACCATACCACAGGTTCGTGCACCACGTTCTTCACTTCGATAACGACCATGTCCATTTGATAAACCAATTTTCTTTATTGGCACACGGCTCATTAGAAGGTTTTCCAGTTTACCATTTTTAACAATGTCTACCTTTTCCGCCATTACACCCTGGTCATCAATAGAAAAATGTCCAACCAAGGGTATCTGATTCCACACAGTGAGATGTGGGTCATCATATGCTGAAAGGAATTCGGGCATAACCCTCTTCCCTAATTTCTCACAGAGTATTCCCATATTCTCTCTGTTCGCCACACGCGCCAACATTTCATTTTCATATAGTGGTCTGCGTGGGTCAGATGAGCCCTTACCCAAAATCTGAAAGAATAATTCGGCTGCTGCCTGGCCTGTGAAAAGGACCGGTCCTGAATAGCCTTCTTCCTTTTTTATTCCTGCCTGGAGAGATAATGTCTCAGCCATTGCTTCCACCGCCTTTATGATTTGCGTAATATCAGGCAAATTATCGGGCGTGTGACTATAGAATCCAATGAAATCTTTGACGGAGTCACCATCAGCAGATTGGGTCTTTGCCGAGACCTCGATATAGGTTAGCAGGTCGCCACGCCGGCTTCTATTGCCTTCGGTATCGAGAAAATATTGATTCGATGCCTTGGCACAAAATGTAACGAGCGATTTCTGAATGTCTGGGTATTTTTTAAAGATCTTAGAAATTTCTATGATATTTCTTTCCCATGCAGTTCTATTAATATTTAGCTGAACCACAGGTTCTATTTCAGTGCAAGGTGGTGTCTTAGAGAAATCGGGGATGATATCTTTTATCTGCTGGTTTTGAATTGTTGCCTTCTTTTTTGAAAATCTCTCAAGCGCCTTTTTATAGGTGCCATCAGTAACAAGCCATATAGCACTTCGGATTGCATCATAATTATCGTCCAGGGGTAAGTCTGTATGGTCAAACTCAATAATTCGGGACCATGAAACATCAGCCATAAAATTACTGTTATCAAATTGATAATCACCAACCCTCAAGTCAATATAAATGTCCCGGGCCTTATATTGATTACTATAGATTAAACCACCGAATTCCGATTTGATTTCGGCAATTTCGGCATCAGTAGCGCGATATGAAATGTAATAAAGTTTTTCCTGTTCCTCAATCTGTAGACTGGTTATACTACGATTTAACTCGTCGAACATCGCTGTGAAAAGGACATCGTTATCTGATGCCTGCGTGATGAACGGACTGAATAGGGCAACGATAAACAAAATAAACCCCGGCAATAACTGCCTGGAACATTTGAAATACGATATTTGACTTTGTCTATGTCCCATCATTCCTCCTACTTTGGTCCACTATATGGCGCCGGCAAAATTGGTGGTCTTTCTTGTCCCTTTGCCTTTTTTTCAACCTCGATTTCTGAAACAAGAATCGAGGGTGATATTGATGATACCGGCACCATGCCTGATTCAGCACCACATGTGCCATTGAAGATATCATAGTCATTAGCAGTAAGTGTAATCTTGGAAAACGATAAAAGTGGTGTGCCAACAATATCAACACCTCGAACCACCTCGTCTGGTTTTCCATCAACATAGACCCGCTTAACAAATAGTGGAATAACCTTAAAGGTTTGGGTGCCCATTCTGCCGGTGCTTGTGAAGCCACCAGCAATGTCATAAAAGATGAGACCATAAGGTTTGTTCTGCCTTTTGCATTCTTCGAGTAGTGTATTCCGTAATTCCTTGAATGGTATTTCGTTTGTTGATTTAATATATAACACACCCTGTCTTGATACAACGCGTCTGCCATATTGACGCCGTCCATGTCCATTCGATTTTGGAAATCTCTCGATTGGTGAGCGGCTCATTAGAAAATCTTTTAGTATACCATTTTCTACAACCACAACTCTTTGTGCAGGAATACCTTCGTCATCAAAGCGATAATACCCATTCAGGTCCTTATTATTAAAGGTTGCCATCGTTGGGTCATCATAGATCGAAATAAATTCTGGCAAAATCTTTTCACCAACCTTTTTAGTAAATGTCTGCCCTTCATGTTCGCTCTTCTGACGATGTCCCTCAATTCGATGGCCAAATATTTCGTGGAAGAATACACCACTCGCCTTATTCATTAAGATTGCTGGGCCAGAGTAAGGTTCTACTAACGGGGCCTTTCTTAATGCATCGAGATTTGATATCAGTATACCGATCTGTGTTGCAATCTCATCGTTGCTGGGTAACCCTTCAGGGTTAGTTGTATAGAATGGATAGGAGAGATAAAGCTCCATGCCATCGTCAGCCATTGTTGCACCATAGATTCTTATATTATATCGGATATAATTATCACGAATTTTTGTTCCATCACTATTTACTAAGTATTTCGTCAATAATGTGGCCCGCACGGAAACCTCGGAATTATAAATCCATGGATACTTTTTAAAGATACTTGATAACTGACATAAACCTGAGCGCCATGAAGAAAGGTCCAATTTTATCTCTTTGCCTTCACTGGAATAGGCTACTCGTTGGGTAGTAGAGAAATCGGGTGAGGTATCGGTTTCTGCGACCTTCACCTGTTTTTCCGTAAGGACCTTGGTATATCTTTCCTGTGCAGATTTGAAACGGCGATCAGTCTCACTCCAGAGAATTGCCTTAAAGGCATCGCCATTGCTGTCAACGGGGACCTCCACCATAGAAGGTAGCCAATCTGTATAATCGAATTCGGCGCCACGAATTTCGTGGGTATTATCAAGTTTTGGAGAACCAACCCTTACATCAACATCAAGATAACAATGCCTTTCGTTCCTCTCAAATGATATCGCACCAAGTGATGCAGAAATATTGATTTGGTATTCATCCCAGGCTTCGTATTGTAGAAAATATATTGGGACGGGCTTCGCCCGACTGAGGGCCTCGTATGACCTCTTCAATTCTTCAGTCAGGGACCTCAAGATTACATCCTCTTTGCCCAACACTATTGAACATATAAGGGCAAATAACATTGGCATCTTTATGGCTAATGATTTATTCATTTAACCTCCTTTAATATTTTCAATTAGTAATCCATCAACACTTGTGCTTAGACCTTCTCTGTAATTGTTATATCTTTTGCATAACAATTTCTGCTACTTTTCTGCCTGATAATAACATGCCGCCAAAGATCGGACCCATCCTTGGCCCACCAAATACAGCATTTGCCGCCATGCCACAGACATACAGATTGGTATATACCTCTTTGGTATTATCAAGTGTCAACCGCTCCGCAACCTCAGCCCACATAGATTTTTCACCCTCAATCTTACCTGAGGGTGTGAATAATTTGCCACCGCTTTTCTCTTCAACAATCCTTGTTATTTCGCAGGGATGACCAGTAGCATCAATTACTATCTTTGATTTAAAGGTAACTGGGTCAATATGGAGCTTTGCCATTTCTACACTCGTCCAATTTACAACAACACCACGCACCATCCCTTCACGCACCATTACATCTTCGATTTTGATAAGATTGAATATTTTAAGACCAGCCTTTATCGCCTTGTCTGTAAGGCAGGCAGTTACTTCAAGTGAGTTTGCAACATAATGGTTTGGTTGATACTCTTTATAATTTACACCAAACTCCTCGAGAATTTCTAAACTGTCTTTTTGGAACACAATTTTATTGAACATTATGCCGCCACCAGGCATGCCACCGCCAAGTTTCAAAGCACTTTCGAAGAGCGTCGTCTTGTAGCCGTTCTTCGCCAGATAATAACCAGCACAAAGCCCAGAAGGACCGCCACCGCCAATTACTACATCACTTTCTACTGAATTGAGTAACTCTTTCAGATATGATTCAATAATTGCTCGAGAAATTATTGTCTCATCAATCATCTTAAGATGCCAAACCTTGCACCAAAAGAGAGACGAAATGTTGCCTCGGTATCATCATTAGCAATAATAATTATTCCTGGTTCAACAAAGAGGTTAGCTCCTGGCGCCGCAGAAAAATTGAAGCCCATGCCAGCACGAAAAGTAAAGAAACTTTTCGTCACAGCAGGTGTGCCTGCATTCGATATCGTAAATCCGAATCCACCATGAATATAAGGTTCAACATTAGGCATAGGAATGTAGAAAAAACCATCGAATGAAAGATTAGAAAAGGAATGATCACCAGTATTGAGATAGAATGATGTTCCGCCATCAAATATTATCTCAGTGAAATTGGTTCTGATTCCAAACCCATTTATTGGGTTGACGACTATCTCAGCACCTAAGCCAAATGCCACTTCTTCACCAATATACAGATTCACCTTTGGCCCAATCTCGATCAATGATTTATGTGACTTTCTAATTAACTTTGCATCCATTGATGAAAGAAAGAAGAAGCTCGCAAAAACGATAAAAAGTTTTCTCATTTTTTCTCCTTTTTTTATTTTATACAAAAATAGCAAATTTTCAAGATGTATTTGAATTAAGTAAGACCAACTACAATTTTTTTAAATTTATTTTTTAGATATTCAATCAATTCGGGAATTTTTTTAAGATTTCCGCCCCCGCCTTCAGCAAGCAAATCCCTGCCGCCTCCACCACCACCGATAATTTTGCTTATCTCCTTTATTAATACATTGGCTGGATGTTTATTCGCCATATCCGGGGTTATAAAGACCAAATAATCAACCTTGCCATTTACCTCCTCATACAAAATACCAATCAAATTCTTTGCCCTATCCCGTAATAAATCGGCAATCAACCTCATTCCTTCAATGCCGTAGTCCTTCAGTCTATGGATAACAAGATTTGATTTCTCTTCCTCTATTCTTGCCAAAAGCTTTTCTGCCTCATTTCGTGCAAGTTGCATTCTTGTCTCGTGGTGAAGTTTTTGAAATTCTTTTAATTGTAGTTGCAACTCCTGCGCCCTTTTTATTAAATCAGCATGACTACCCAGAACCTCTGAGAGTTCTCTAATAGTTTTATCCCTTTCTTGAAGTTCTTCAAGAAGTCTAAATCCCACGACCGCCTCAACCCTTCTTATGCCAGCGGCTGCTGATTCCTGGGAAATAATCTTGAATAAACCAATTTCACCAGTATTGTCGAGATGAATACCACCACACAATTCAATTGAAAAATCACCGATTCTGACAACCCTTACCTTTTCGCCATACTTTTCACCGAATAGAGCCATTGCACCCATCCGCTTCGCCTCGTCAATTGTCGTATAAAATTTCTCTACGGGAATGGTTTCCATAATCTTTTTATTGACAAGGTCTTCAATTGCTGTAATTTCATCGTCATTAAGTGCCTTGAAATGCATAAAGTCAAAATGAAATCTTCCTGGTTCAACAAAAGAACCTTCTTGTCGGGCATGCTCACCAAGAACCTTTCTCAATGTAGCATGAAGAAGATGGGTAGAGGTATGGGCACGGGCACTCTCTTTTCTTCTAAAGATATCTACTTTTGCTAAAACACCCTGGGGAATAAATTTACCATGGACAACCCTGCAATGGGATACAATCATACCCTGATGCCAGTAGGTATCGAGGACATCAAGTTTGAAATCCTTGCCAATGATTTCGCCCTGTTCACCAACCTGGCCTCCAGCCTCGCCATAGAATGGTGATTCCCTGAGCACAATCTCAATATTATCATCATAGAGATTATATCTCAGTATTTCAGTTTCAAACTCATTTTTTTCATAGCCAACAAACTGACCAGGACCCTCACTCAAAATCATCCATTCACCTTTAGGAATGAATTTTGCCTTTGCACGGGAGGTCTCCTTTGCCTGTTCAAGCATTTTGTAAAAACCTTCTACATCAACTTTAATCCCTTTCTCCTGGGCGATCTCCTCAGTCAATTCTATTGGGAAGCCATATGTATCATAAAGCCTAAACGCATCTTGTTTTGATACACCTTTCCCCTTTTTATAAATCTCTTCAAGTTGTATTAGACCTTTTTCTAAGGTTACTAAAAATCTCTCTTCTTCTGTTTTTATGACCAAGGTAATTTCTTCGCGGCGCAAAGGCAGATCAGGGTATGTGGTTTCAAAAATCTCAATGACCTTGGGAACAAGTTTATAGATAAATGGACCTTCAATACCAAGATTGTGACAGAAGCGGACTGCCCTTCTTAATAGTTTCCGTAAGACATAGCCCCTTTCTTCATTCGATGGTATCACACCATCACCAATAGCAAAAACGAGTGCGCGGATATGATCAGCGATGACATTTATTGTAGTTCTTAAATCTTGGGTCTGCCCAAGCTCGATATTTTTTGTGATTTCCTCAATGATTGGATAAAACAAATCGGTGTCAAAATTTGAGTTCTTATTTTGTATAATTGCTACTAACCTTTCAAAGCCCATACCTGTATCAACGCCCCAATTCTTTAATGGCAATCGCTCGCTCGATACAGTTTGGTTAAATTGGGGAAAAACAAGATTCCATAATTCGATATAACGGTCACAATCGCAACCTGGCGCACAGGTCTTCTTACTGCATGAAAATTCTTCACCAAGGTCATAGTATATCTCTGAGCAGGGACCACATGGACCAGAATTTCCAGCAGGTCCCCAGAAATTATTTTCATCGCCTAATTTATAAATTAACTCACCCTTCAAACCAACCTTTTTATGCCAGATACTAAATGTCTCTTCATCCTCTTTATGGACAGAGATAAATAATCTTCTCTTATCAATGGATAAAACCTTGGTCATATATTCCCACGCCCAGATAATTGCTTCCTCTTTGAAATAATCACCAAAGGAAAAATTGCCCAGCATCTCAAAAAATGTATGATGTTTTTTTGTGCGGCCTACATTATTCAGGTCCGAAAGCCTCAAACACTTCTGACAACTTGCTACACGTTTATAAGGGAGTGGAATATTGCCCATCCATAACGGTTTGAACTGAACCATGCCAGCACTTGTAAATAAGAGACTCGGGTCATCCCTGGGAATCAAGGACATTGATGGGATGATGGTATGTCCTCGTTCTTTGAAGAAGTTTAAGAAACCTTTACGAATCTGTGTGCTCTTCAATCACCTTCTCCAAGTATCTCATAAATAATTTTTGGCGTAAAACCTCGGTTTAGAAGCCGATAGATAATCTTCCGCCGCTGTTTTGGATCATTCTTATTTAGGTTTGTCAGTTTTTTATTAAGAAAATCGAGGGCCAACGACTTTTCATCCCGTAAATTTATCATCTCATCAATGATCTCCTGAGATATTTTCTTCTTTTTCAATTCCTGAATTATGAATCGGTTACCTTTCGGTTTTAACCTTGTATAGTCAGTAACAAATGCCTGTGCAAATCTCCGCTCATCGAGTGTCTTATCTTCAATAAAATCCTGAATAACCTCGTTGACCAATTGTTCATCATAGCCAATTTTTAACAGACGTTCCTTCAATTCCTGTGCTGATCGTTCACGATAATGTAGTATTTTAAAAGCTCGCTGTTTAATCTTTTCCTTCTCTTCTTCAAGGAGAATATTTCTTATAACATCGTCGGTAATTTCATCACCCTCATTAAGGTTGTATTTTAAGATTAAATCTTTGGTCAAACTGATACTATATATGTCATCAATAAAAATAGAACAACGTTTCTTATTCCTTTTTTGGGTCTCGATTCTGCTTATCTTCACTCAGCCTTCGTAAATTTAAAGACTCTCTTACTTTGAGCTCAATCTTTTTGGAGATATCTTGATTCGACTTTAAAAATTCAATTGCGGCATCCCGACCTTGACCGATCCGTTCGCCTTCAAATGAATACCATGTACCGGATTTCTCGATAATTTCCTTCGCAACACCGATGTCCATCAATTCACCCAATTTTGAAATACCTTCGCCATAAATAATATCGAATTCCACTTCTTTGAATGGCGGCGCCAGTTTATTCTTCACAATCTTTACCTTTGTCCGTGAGCCAATAATGACTTCACCTTTTTTAATAGTGGCTATCTTACGGATATCGCAGCGAATTGATGCATGGAATTTCAATGCCAGACCACCCGGGGTCGTCTCTGGAGAGCCATACATAACGCCAATCTTCTGTCTTATCTGATTGATGAATACTGCGCAGGTCTTGGACTTGCTGATAACACCGGTGAGTTTTCTCAGTGCCTGAGACATCAATCGGGCAACAAGACCAACCTGCAAATCACCCATTTCGCCAGCTATCTCTGCCTTTGGGACTAAGGCCGCTACTGAATCAATGGCAACAATATCCACACTACCTGAACGGGTCAGAATTTCTGCGATCTCCAATGCCTGCTCACCGGTATCAGGCTGGGATATGAGAAGTTCATTTAAATTTATACCGATCGACTGGGCATATTTAGGGTCAAAGGCATGTTCTGCATCAATAAATACTGCGGAACCGCCCGCCTTCTGTGTCTGGGCGATTGCCTCTAAGGCGAGGGTGGTCTTACCACCTGCCTCTGGTCCAAATATTTCAATGACCCTACCCCTTGGATAGCCCCCAATACCCAGCGCGGCATCAAGTGCCAATGAGCCACTCGGGATAACGTCAACCTCAACCTTCGCCTCTTCAGCACCGAGTCGCATAACCGAACCTTTACCAAACTGTTTTTCTATCTGACTAAGCGCCACAGAAAGTGCTTTCTCTTTTTCATCCTTTGCCATACTCCTCCTTTTTCCTTATCTTAACTAAATTTTTCACCAAGTCAAGAGGTTATTACGGTAACCTTGACATTAAAAAAAATATATGTATCATTTTAATATGGCAAAGTGGGTTAAGGCAAAGAAGTTGAGTGCATTCACCTCAATTCCTTATGGCGGAAATCCAGCCTGGGTAGTTATTGGTGCCGAAGAGCTAACTGACGAAGGGATGAAGATGCTGGCGCGGGATTTGAATCCGTTATCAGATACTGCATTTACCCTCCCAGAATCAACCACCGAGGCAGATATTTATCTACGTTTTTTTAGTGGCACTGGTGAGATAAGTTTCTCTGGTCATGCCTCAATTGCGACATATTTTGCATTGAGTGGCGAGAATGTTCTCCAATTAAAGGAGCCCGAAGCTACCATTAGACAGCGAACAAAGGCGGGGTTACAATTTGTGGATTTGAGGGTTAAGGGTGACAAAGTTACCCGGGCAACACTGACATTGACAAAACCAAACTATCTGGACGTTACAATCAATCCGGTTCATATTGCAAGATTTTTAGGGATTGCGGCAAGTGATATTACTAATACAAGTCTACCTTTCGATGTCATATCTACGGGATTTTATGACTTGATTATCCCAATAAAATCATTGAATGAAATGCGCAATATCAATCCCGACTTTGCGTTTATGGATAGTTTTTGCACACGCCTGGGAATACAAGGGGTAATCGTATTTTGTATGGAGACATTGGATATTGGTGATACTGCATTTATGAGGCATTTTGCGCCTTCTTTGGGTATTCACGAGGACCCTGTATCTGGTGCCTCAGCGGGCAGTCTTGGTTGTTACCTAATGAGACATAAATTGATTGAGCCGGCAAACTTTTCAAGGATTATAATTGAACAGGGCTATCTCCAGAATCGACCAGGAAAAGTCTATGTTCATATTGAGTGCACACACGACCAGATATTAAGGGTAAAGGTTGGTGGTAATGCAATACTCACCTTTACCGGATACATACTTGCATTATGATGAAATTTTTTAAATATGCAACAAAGAATATAAACTGATATCCTACATTTTGTTCTTCAGATTTTATCCTTCTTGAGGATATATTTAATCAATATCTTTACAATTGCCGGGTCGAATTGTGTCCCGGATTTTGCCTTCAATTCCCTTATTGCCTCCTCCTGTGCAAATGCGCCTCGATATGGTCTCCTCGATACCATCGCATCATAGGCATCGCAAACTGCAATTATCCTGCCAATGAGCGGGATTTCGCCTTTTGCGAGACCTTCTGGATAACCTGTCCCATCATAGTATTCGTGGTGTGTTTTTATACCACTCAATGCCTCAATCAATTCGTTGAATCCCGCAAGCATATAATAGCCACGCATTACATGCATATCTACTTCTTGTTTTTCTTCGGGGGTCAATTTTCTCGGCTGTAATAAGATATCCTCGTCAATGCCAATTTTACCAAAGTCATGTAAAAGGGCAGCGACCTCGAGAATAACCTTTTCGTGTTCATCAAATCCGAGATGCTCGGCAATTGCAAGACAGTAATCGGTTACCCTCAAGCTATGGCCGTCTCGATATGGAACCTGATTATCTATTTCTGCACCAATTTTTCTAAGATCTTTTAATGCCTGTCTCGGATTCTCTTTCAATGTCATCACAACATTACCGAGACAGCGAATAATTTCATCAAGATTGATCTTAGGCCTTTTACTCATACTTAAGTATAATTATAATTAAAAAAATGTCAATAGCAATGTAGTTAGTAGATAGTATCGGTATTTATCACTTCCTTCTAAGTGGCAGTTTCATTTAAAAAAATTGCCTTCAGGTAGTTACTCTCCGGAAAATTTAATAAAACCGGATGGTCTTTTGCCTGGGTTCCCTGATGGATTATTACGAATCTCTTTTTTGTGTCAGTGGCTGCATCCTGCAGCATCTCAATAAATTCATATAATGAAATGTGATAGGAACATGAGCAGGTTAAGATTATACCATCTTCTTTCAGAAGCTGCATTGCCCTCAAATTTATCTCTTTATAACCTTTTATTGCCTCGTCTTTTTTCCTTTTCGATTTTGTAAACGAAGGTGGATCAAGGATGATTACATCAAATTTCCTTTTTTCATCAATGAATCTCCTCAGTGTAGTAAAAACATCAGCGCATTCAAAATGGCAATGTAAATTATTCAACTGTGTATTCTTTTTTGCATATTCAATCGCCTTTGATGAAGACTCAATCCCTGTGACATCGCTTTTTTCTGCGGCATAGAGAGAAAAACCGCCGGTATAACAGAAACAATCCAAAATTTCGCCCTTTGCCAATTCCTTGGTTCTTTGCCGATTTTCGCGCTGGTCAAAGAAGAAACCTGTCTTCTGACCATTCATAATATCGACAAGAAATTTTAAACCATCCTGTTCTATTTCAACTGTCTCGGGAATATCACCAAATACGATCCTATCTATTTGCTCAAGTCCTTCAAGCTTTCTCAAATTTTCATCTGCCTTTTCATAGATACCCTTGGGTGTATATTCTTCAATTAGAACCTCATACAATGTCTCTTTATGTTGGTCCATTCCCAGAGAGTTTATTTGAACAACATAATAATCATTATATTTGTCTATTATCAAACCAGGTAGGCCGTCGCTTTCACTAAATACCATTCGAAAACTATTGCCCATATTATTTCGTAATGTCTTTGCCACTTTCAGTTTTCTGCTAATCAGTTTTTTATTAAACTCTTCTTCAACTTCTGAGAATATTCTTATTGCGATTAGGGAATGGGGATTATAAAATCCTGTGCCGATGACCTTTTTCTTTTCTTCAATCTTTACAACATCACCAGATTTTGCATCCCCAACTCGTATAATCTCATTGGAAAATATCCAGGGGTAGAGGAAAATGCCAGTGTGGAAGAAGAATTAAACTATAATTTATTATACCAGCGTCAAATTAGGTAGAGGTCAAAATGAGAAAAATATTAATTACCCTTGCCATCTTATTGATGGTGACTTTAGCCGGCAATCCCCGGGAAAGAATCAAACAGATTCAGGAGGATATCCGTCTGCTCAATCTAATCAATGGGCTAGAGTTAACCAAAGACCAGATGATATTTATACTAAGGCAGGCAAAAGAGGCACAGAAAATAAAGGAAGAATGTGAAAATAAATTGAAGGAATATGAGGATGTCATAATTGAAGTATTTAAGGAGTTGAGAAAAAATCGCATGACCGATGAGGAGATTGATGAAGCATTAAGGGTTAAGATTGGAAGAGCCGAAGATAAATTGAAGAATCTAAAACATGAAATGGACGAAGGCCTGGGTGAACTGGGTGAGCAGATTAAACAGAAACTCGAGGGCCAACAAATTTACCAACTAGAGAGATATGTGCCCTGTCTCATACTGCCTCCCGACGAATCGAAAATCGGGCAGAACGAAAATGCTACAGGTCTGGAAAAGATGTTCGAAAAGATAAGGGAATTGCCCGAAGAGATTTACCAGAAAAGAAAAGACGAAATTGCCGCACATTCAGCTAGCCGCATGAGAGAACATTTACCCAAAGGATATATCATTAATGAAGAGAAAGAAAAAGAGGAAATTTTATCAATTTTAGACGAAGTCCGCGCACTTTCAGATATCGATTTCGAATTGAAAAAAACAGAACTTGTCACAAAACTAAAATCGAAAGGAACACCACCCAAATTGCCTATGGATGTCTCGACAAATATTGAGGAGTTTCTGCTAAATCCATCAATCATTCCATTGTTAGAAGAAAAATTAGAGAAAAAATCAGTCGTCTGTCCACCTTGACATTTTTCGTTTTTCGATTAGAATGGTCAAAGGAGGTTTTCAATGAAGACGGTCTATATCTTCGGCAAATCAGAATGCCCGGTTTGCAATGATGCCTATGAAAAGATCAAATATTTTAAGGAAAAGAAGAATTTTGGGGCAGAAATTAGATATTTTAATATGACAACGGTTGAGGGTCTGGCGGTGGGTTCTTTTTATGAGGTTTCTGATATCCCAACCATAATAATTCTTGATAACAATCAAGAAGTCACCCGCTGGGTAAAGACACCACCAATCAGTGAGCAGTTTTTACCATACTTAATTTAGTGTAGTGACACGCAATGAAGTGTCCTTACATTGTATTATAGGGATTAACTGAATATCATAAAAAAACTCGATAGATTAAGGACGATCTTAAAAAATTATCCGGGCATTGTGGTTGCCTTTTCAGGCGGTGTGGATTCGAGCCTTTTACTCAAGGTTGCAAAGGATGTGTTAAAAAACCGCGTCATTGCAATTACTGCCAATTCACCGCTTTACCCTGAGAGTGAAATCTGGGTAGCAAAAAAAATTACAAAAAAATTTAATTGCCAACATAAAATTATAAAAACAGATGAACTTGAAAACCAAAAATTTGTTAACAATTTGAAGAATCGCTGCTATTATTGTAAGATCGAACTTTTTAAAGCTCTCAAGGTAATTGCTGACAAATATGGTTATGTTGTTGCTGAGGCGAGTAATAAATCAGATTTGAGTGATTATCGTCCGGGGATTGTTGCCGCAGAGAAACTGAATGTTAAATCGCCCCTCATTGAGTCAGGACTTGAAAAAGAAGAGATCAGGACATTGGCAAAAAGATTTGGTCTGCCCAACTGGAACAAACCATCCATGGCCTGTCTCGCCTCAAGGATTCCTTATGGCCAAATAATTGACCGACGAAGATTGAAGAGAATAGAATCAGCGGAAGGTTTTTTGAAGAAATTTAAACTGACCCAAATACGAGTTCGGGATCACTTTCCCATTGCTCGAATCGAGATTTTAACTATTGATTTTAAAAAAGTTTTAAAATATCGGAATAGAATCATCAAATATTTTAAAAGGTTGGGCTACAAATTTGCTACCCTCGATTTAGAAGGTTATAAAACAGGCAGTCTCAATCGTTGATATGGCATCTTTGAAAGACCTCACAGTTTCATTTTTGAAGGTTGGTCTCTTTGGGTTTGGCGGCGGTCCAGGAATGCTTGCACTCTTACGGACCGAATGTATAAACAAAAAACGACTTTTATCCGATGATGAATTCTGCACAGGTGTTGCGATAGGACAGATGGTGCCAGGACCTTTTGTGCCACACTATTGTCAATATATTGGTTACCATCTTTTTGGTTTGAAAGGCGCAATTGCAGGAGTAATTGCACTTCTTTTGCCTTGCTTCATTCTGATGTTAATTTTATCTTGGTTATATTTTACATATAGTAAATTACCGGGTGTTGAACAAATATTCAAAGGTATTGGTGCGGTAATGACTTCGATTATTCTGTGGGCTTCTTATGACATGGGAAAGGTATTGATTAAGGATATCAAAGATATAGTAGTGCTCTCTTTTGCCCTAATACTGTTTCTTATTAAGTTCGACCCGGCCCTTGCTGTGCTTATCTGCGGTGGGTTGAAGATTCTATTGGATAACGCAAAAATTATTAGGGGTTTGTTTTTTGTTGTCCCTCTATTTATTTTTGATGGTAATAAAAGTTTAGATTTGGCTGGAATATTTTTGAAGATTGGTTCAATAATATTCGGTGGCGGTTATGCCGCAATTCCGTTCATTAGAAATGAAGTCTGTAATCTCCGGCCCTGGCTCACCCAAAAAGAATTCCTTGATGGGGTAGCACTTGCACAGGCAACCCCAGGGCCAGTTGCCATCACCGCAACATTTGTAGGTTTTAAGGCGATGGGTTTACTCGGGGCATTTATTGCGACAATCTGTATTTTTTTACCATCATTTATAATGATTTTAATACTACAAAAAGTTTATCAAAAGTTTGCTAATAATAAATATGTTATTTCATTCTTTAGTGGCGTAAAGTCGGCGGTTATTGCGATTCTTTTATCCACTGGAATTTTCTTCATCAAACCAAATTGGTTTAATATTCCATATGGTATTTTTGGTGTTGGCGGCCTTATTGTATTAATACTCTGGAAGGTAGAGCCAATATTTTTAATCCTTGCGGGATTGGTATTCGGCTTGCTTGTGGGGTAGTTATTCGATGGTTGGACAGTTTTATAGTTCGATAGTTTTATGGTTTAAAAGTTAGATAAACTCTCTTGACATTTAAAAATCCCTGTATATTATAAAAGATGAAGAAGGCAGTTATTGCACTCGGTGGGAATGCAATTGCCTCAACCGGAAAAGAGGACATCCATGAGCAGTTTGCTAATACCCGAAAAAGCCTCGAGGGTATTGTTGAACTAATAAAAGAAGGCTATAATCTGGCAATCACCCATGGTAATGGGCCGCAGGTGGGTAATGCACTATTGAGGGTGGAGAGGACTGCCAAGGAGATCCCTGCCCTACCACTTGGTGTCATTGTAGCAGATACTGAGGGTGGCATGGGCTATATGATTGAACAGAGCCTACAGAATAAGTTATACCGGCTGGGCATAAAGCGGGAGGTTGTAACGATTGCAACCCAGGTAATCGTTGACCCAAATGATCCTTCGATAAAAAAACCCACGAAGTTTATTGGACCATTCTATACCGAAGCACAGGCAGAGAAGCTGGCGGTATTATTTAATTGGGTCATAAAAGAAGACTCAGGCCGTGGCTATCGTCGGGTTGTGCCATCACCAATACCTTTAGAGATTATTAATAAACGCATAATCCAGCAGTTGGTTGATGCAGGTATAATTGTAATTGCTGCGGGTGGTGGTGGTATCCCTATTTATATTGAAAAGGATGGAACTTACGAAGGCGTGGATGCAGTTATTGATAAAGACCGTGCCTCGGCAGTTCTTGCCCGGGACATCAATGCCCACACCCTTATAATTTTGACAAATGTAGAAAATGTATATCTAAATTATAAGAAGCACAATCAGATAAAATTAGAAAAAATAACCCTAACTGAGGCAAAGAAATATTTAGCCGATGGCCATTTCCCGCCAGGCAATATGGGACCAAAAATTGAAGCCGCTGTCATTTTTCTTGAAAATAGTGGGAAAGAGGTAATCATTACTTCATCAGAAAATGCAAGAGAGGCGATCTTAGGAAATGCCGGGACGAGGGTAGTAAAATAAATTCAGGATTTTATTTTAAAATCATAAATAAGGCCTCCAGGCTGTTGCCAGAACTGCGCTAGCAATTACTCCCACAATTATATTCACTACTATTATTACAATAATAGCTACAATTAAGTAGCCAACAACCTTTTCCCTTGGTGTCTCCATCATAATTGGCATACCTACATAGAGAAGATAAAGTCCGTAAAGGGAAATGAGGAAAACCAAAATTCCTAATGTTGGCACAATGTAGAGTATCCCGGCGATAAAAAGGGGTGTTGTTGAATAGACAGCAAGTTTATAGGCATTAACTGGGTTCTGCTTTGAATCAAATGAAGGTGCAAGGGCATTAATGATGATGCCATCAACATATAAACCCACCAGGGTTAAGATATACCAGATAATCGCCCATATTAATCCATAGGTGAACGGGTAGCGAATAACTCCAAATACACCCATACTCACACCAATAAGTGAGTAACCAAGCAGTCCAAAGATTGCCGGTATCAGAGCAAGAAGCACGGCATAGCCAGTCATTACCTGGGCGATACCTGTTGTCTCAGCCTTTATCTTCTCCCATTCCTCTCTTGGGCTGAAGAGGATATTCTTGATTCGTTCAATAAGCATTATACCTCCTTGGCGATATTATACAAGTTATTCAAAAAAAATCAAGAGATAACCTTGCCTATCTTAATAGTGTGATAAAAATTTGTATTACAAAAATTGCAAATGAAAAGATAAGTCCTAAAATTGCAAAGAATCTCAAAATTGGCAGGTTTGTTATGAAGAAGATGAATATAGAAATAGCCATAATACCAAAACCGCTCAATAGCAAGTGGAGAGGATTATCTTGTTCTTTTTCGGTTCGGTTAATTTGTATTGGAGTTCTTCTCGACATAAATAAATTATTTAAATTTTCTGGCAGGTCTTTAAAAATCATTATCACATCCTTTAACCACCACTTGCCTTGCGATATGATATCCCGTATGGACAATACACCGATGCGATTTTTTCGAATGAACTCCTTTAAGAATTTTATAATATCAAAATTTGAATCAAGTTCTCTACCAATGGATTCAAGCTGTAATAATGTTTTGCCGAGATACAGAAGGTCCTGCGGTATCCTGATGTGATATTTACGAATGACACGATTTATATCACTGATAAATTCGGACACTGAAATCTGTTTTAAACTTCTTCCTTCAAATTTATCAAGCACATATAAAATATCTTCTTTCAATAACTCTGGCTCAAAACCATTTTCGATAATACCGATCTTTTTAAGTGAACGAACAATTGTATCAGGGTTACGCTCGATGATACCGAGGAGAAAATCGGTCAACTGTTCTTTCATGCGGGTTGTGATTCTTCCTACCATACCAAAATCGATTGGCGTAATCACATTACCATCTTTTACAAATAGATTACCCGGGTGCGGGTCGGCATGGAAGAACCCATGTATAAAAATCTGTTTTAAAAATATAGTTGCACCATTCTCAGCAACAACCTTTGGATTGATACCATTTTCTTTCATCCTTGCTATGTCACTTATTTTTATACCATCGATGTGTTCTTGAATTAAAACTTTGGATGTAGAGATTTCACGATAAATTTTAGGCAAATAAATTCGGTTATCGTTCTGGAAGTTTTCTCTAAATTTTTCTATATTATTTACTTCATTCAAAAAATCTAATTCACGGTGGATTGTGCGGGCAAAAGTTTCCACCAATTCTTTTGGTCTCCGCTCTCTAATATAAGAAATATTTCTTTCCATAATGCTGGCTATTCTTTTGAGGATAGCAATATCGGTTTCAATTATTTCTTCAATTCTTGGTCTACGGACCTTGATGATTACTTCATTCCCTTGGAATTTCGCTCGATAAACCTGGGCGATCGATGCTGAACCGACGGGTTCTTTGTCAAAATCTTCGAAGATTTTATCAATGGGTCCAATTTCTGATTCAATAATCTTTTTTAATGAGGCGAATGGTTCCGGCTTAACACTATCCTGTAGTTTGGCAAGTTCCTTTGTAAATGCATCAGATAGAAGGTCACCCCTTGTTGAAAGCACCTGCCCTATCTTTATGAATGTTGGTCCAAGTTCCTCCAGGGCAAGTTTCAATCGTTGCGATACCGGACGAAATTCTATGTTATTTCTCCCCAGCCCAAGTTGTGCAAGTAAAAATGAGGGGTGAAGGGTTTTTATATATTCGCCGAATCCGTACTTAAGAAGAACTCGACTAATCTGAACCGACCGCCTGAATCGTTTAAATGGATTCGAGTGCACCATAATATGACCACACCAATTATCTGGGACCTTTTTATCGAGTCTTCGCTTCTTTTAAGAGGCGGTCGACCTTTTTATTCAATTCATCCAATTGATTTCTGGTGGCAATGTTTGTCTTTTCCATTGCCTTTGTTATAAGGTCTTCCATCATTAATGAAACACTCTCAATCCTCGACCAACGTTTTTTCAAAAATTCGCTTCCTTCTTTTACTTCAGCACCTTCCTTTATAAATGTCTCGTATAATTTTAGAATCTTTTTTCTTGCGAATGAGGCGATGCCCAGAAAAGCCAGAAGTGCATTATTAATTCTTCCGGTCATTTTTACCTCCTTATTTCTTATTAAATTATACAAAAATTTTATGACAAGTCAAGGATAAAAAACGAAGTTGAATCTATTCGATTCGCTTTGTTATTTAGGCAAATTTGAAGCCCTTTTCTTTAATGAGTTTTAAACAGGCATTAACAATCTGAGAGTCGTAAAGAACGCCTTTGTTCTTAAATATTTCGTCCAATGTTTCATTTAAAGAACGGGCGGGTCGGTAGGGACGATGTGATGACATCGCTTCTACTACATCCGCAACGGTTAAAATCTTTGCCTCAAGAATAATATCTCTATCTTTAAGTCCTTGAGGATAACCTGAGCCATTTAACCGTTCATGGTGTTGAAGAACAATGTCCGCAACTGGCCAGGGAAATTCTATTGACTTCAAAATTTCATAACCAACCTTAGGATGTATTTTTATCAAGGCGAATTCCGTGTCACTCAATTTACTCGGGCGGCTCAATATTTCCGCAGGAACATATATCTTTCCTATATCATGGATAACCGCCGACATGCGGAGCGCCATTATTTGTTCATTTGTAAGATTCATCTCCTTGGCAATTGCCAACGCAAGGGTAGCAACCCGTTGTTGATGCCCTGCAGTATATGGATCTCGCGTCTCAACTATCCGTGCCATTGCATAAATTGTGCCTTCTATAGCCTTTTGTAATTTTTCAAAGTTTTGTTTAAGTTCCTCCTCGACTTGTTTCCGTTGGGTTATGTCTTCGACCATACCTTCGTAGTATAACGACCTTCCTTTTTCGTCAAAAACTGCCCGCGCACTTTCACGGATGTATAAATGTTTTCCATCCTTTCTTTTCCAAATGGATTCCAACCCAACCACCTTCCCCTCTCTTTCCAGTCGTTTCTTAAACTCTAAACGTTCATATTCAGGATGATATACATCTTTCTCAAGGTTATATTGAGCAAGTTCTTCAAAGGATGAGTATCCTAACAGCTGCACAAGGGTAGGGTTAGCCATAAGAATCTTGCCATTCGGGGTGGTTCTATATATTCCAATAGAAGCATTTTTAAACAATCCTCGAAACTCCTCTTCTGACTGCCGTAGTGCGTCTTCAGCCTTTTTACGTTCCGTAATGTTGAGATATATTCCATAAACCGCTACCTGTTTAGCACCTACAATTATTGGTGATGCCAAGATTGATACATTAATCAGTGTTCCATCTTTATGTTGACGCATGGCTTCAAGCGCTAATCGTTTTCCCTCTGCAACATTCTTCGTAATTGATGTGGCCTCTTTGAATAATTCACCAGGCGCAATGAGTTCATCAACTAATTGCCCAATAACCTCATCATGTGTATATCCAAACAACCTGAGAAACGCGTTATTCGCCCGCATTATCTTGCCATCGTTGTCGGTCATTATAATTGCCTCCAAGTCGGTCTCGAATAACTGTTCCAGATAAGCCTTTTCTGTTTGAAGGTCTTCTTCTGTTTGTTTGCGCTCGGTAATGTCCGTCATAATATGAACTGCACCTATAAGGTTGCCGACCTTATCAAATAGCGGGTCAACACTTACATTAAACCATCGGTTTGTTATTTGTAAAACCACAATTTCTCGGTGGTGGGATTCTCGCATTCGTATGATTGGGCATTCTTCGATAGGCTCTAATTTAGCATGTAAGAGTTCGTGACAATTATAGCCAATTATTGCATTAAATGGTCTTCCTAGAAAATTTGCTACAGCCTTATTGCACCTAATTATTCTACCATCTCGATCCAGCATACAGACAGCGTCGCTGATACCGTCAAAGGTGGTTCGCCATTCCTGAGCTGCAATACGTAATGCCTCTTCCATTTGGAAGCGTTCAGTATCTGATTTCGTTAATTCGGCAACCTGTTTATGCCACTCCACCAATTCCTTCGGCTCTCTTTTTGTCCTCTTATTATTGCCCATTTTTTGTCCTTTCCCATTTTTAAATAATTAATATTTTAAATATTAAAACTTATTTTTATATTAAGACTTAAGTCTATTTAAATTATATTTATAATCAGTTGTTTATCAAGGCTCAAGTTTTAATTATAAATTATATATAAATTTCGCCCCTTGTCAAGACTTAAACCTCATATGGTAACATTAAATTATATATAAAAAAAGTGAAATGTCAAGTGGGTATATTTACCCAATCAAATTCTGACAATTTCTTCCCTTTTTTCCAGATAGGACAAAATTGCTTTAATCACATCGGAACCTTACCATTTTTTAATCATCCACTGTCTTCCACATATAATCTTGAATTCACAGTCTGGACAATTTTCTTCTGGGCCAGATGTCGGGAGAAAATCAATCTTTGGGTTTAAAATTTCTTCAATAAGTGTAACGATTGCTTGTTTATAAATTTCAAAAACTTCTTCATTATGATTTTTTTTATTGAAAAGTTTCTTTTCTTTTATTCTTGTTGAACCCAGAAGCATTAGGCAGCTGTTAGTATCCTTCATTTCATACTGCTCATTCTTTTGTAAATATAGTAGTATATAAAGCGGCAATTGAATAGACTTTAAGGTTTTATGCCAATCATTGCGATTCGATAAATTAAAATTTTTAGGGTCAGGTAATCCTTCTTGGGCACTCGTTTTGTAGTCAACAATATAGATACCATCAGTTCGCTTATCTATCCTATCAAGCCGGCCACTTATGAAGACTCTATGGCCGGGTTTCACAATAATTTGCATCATGTAAGGTTTTGGGTATTTTGGAATAAAACCTGGTCGGCTTTCATTTTCACATTCAAGAATTATTATATCGTCACATTCATTTTGATGAAAATCGAGCACATCCTGCATCCTAATTTTTATCTGCGACTTCATTAGATAAATTGGTCCGCCATCAGAGTTCGGATAGGACTTTTCAAATTCCTCTTCAACAATCTGCTCAATGGATTTATAATCTTCATTCGTGATCGTAAGCTTCTTGCCAACTTTATTAATAAAAAATCTCATCAAGATTCTGTGGACAATATCACCGCGGGCACGCGGGTCTATGTCATCAGAGATTTCTTCTTTCTCTTTAAGGCATAAGATATTCTTGTAATAGAATTGGAGTGGACAGCGTAGATATACATCGAGTTTTGATGGTGTAAAACTAACATTTTTAATAATATATTCCATTATTCCGTGATTCTTCTTCACAGGTTTAGTTTCCGGTTGTTTAAAAGAAACGGTAAAAAAGACATCGTATGAAGATGAATCTAAAAGTTTATTTCTTTTCTGAAATTGCCATATCAATTTTTCGATAAAGCGGCTTTTTTCCTTATCCGCGCCTTCAATGTAAAATATATATGCCTCTTTTGAACCAGAAAGAAGTGTTTCAAAATAGTAATTGGAAATTTTCTCTCGGTCCTCATGAGTTGGAAGACCAAGGTGCTTTCTTATACCATAAGGTAACATTGTATCTTCTTTTGTAGTATGAGGAATTACCCCTTCATTCGCATCGAGTAAATATATTATATCGAATTTAATATTTCTCGTTTCAAGAAGTCCGAGGACCTGTAATCCTTTAACCGGTGTGCCCGAAAAAGGATAACTTACAGACCGCATATAATTCTTTAAAAATCTGAAATAACTTCCTATTCGAACGAATGCCTCATTTTTTAAGCCAGAAGTTTTTAGTTCATAGATTGCCTCAAGCATCGTTTTAATAAAGGGAACAGTATATGGATGTAAATTCACCGGGCTGTTTTCAGAAAGAAAAGAAAAGAAGAACAAAAGTTTATCACCAAAGTCTTCAATATTTTTTATATTTTCAAATTGCTTTATCAATGTTTCATGAATACTGTGCAGATGGTTTTTAATCTTTTCTTGGTCAATTTGTAGTCCTTCGTGCTTCTGAAGTTTCTTAATGCAAACCTTGATAATATCATTGTTCTCTTCGATCTCCTTTAGTGTAACAAACCTCTTCTGCTGGTCTGTAATATACTCTTCGATGGTATGAAAGATGATTCTCGTTGCATAACTCGCACGATTGAAATAAATATTCTTCATATAGGGATGAAGAACGAAGTTGAGGTAATCAGGCATGTAATATTCATCACCTTTTCTTGTCTCGAGTAGCCGTCCTAGGATTTGAATTAGGGCATAAACTGGTGTGTGCGAGAGTGGATAACCCATGGAAATGTTAAAGCCATCCACTGTGAATCCAAGTGTATGCTGGACAATTGGGAAAAGCGTATCTGGCAAGGGAAGAACAATCACATCTTTATGGTCAAATTTCTTTCGTTCACTGATGAGATGGTTGAGTTTGAAGATCTCGCCGTGGGCGTCTGTTGCCTGATAAAATTTAATTTCCGGCAGTTTCACTTCTGCTTCTTTTTTTTCAACCTCGATATTAAGAGACTTGATGGTCTGTTCTATTCCTTCTCCCTTTTGAAAGATGAGGATTACATTATCATGCTGTGTCAAATATGAAACAATTTTCCTTTCTGAATTGGTTAAGACAAAGAAACCAACGAATAATATCTGGTTAAAAATCTCGAAATCTGCGTTTTTGATATTAAGTGCGACCTTCTGATATCTTAAGGAGCGTGTTGATAGATTCAGACTGGAAATCTTTTCATAAAATAACTTATATAGATTTGATAGGGTTAATATTTTTTCTCTTACTTTCGTTGGTAACTCTTCATCAACGATTGTTTCAACCTCTTTTAATTTCAATGGCGAGACATCTTCTATATAAAGTTCCTCAAAATCTGAAAAAAGTTTAAAACCCCAGGGGAGAAATTCATCAAGACTCAACGGCACTTCTTTATCAGCAATCAGTCGTTCAGTTGTATTCAATTGGAAGATAATTGGCACGCCATCAATTGGCTCTATCCCACGGTCATTAAATCTGAGCATTTTGTAATAGACATAATCAATAAACTCGTCTATGGATAAAATTAGAGGCGTGGCAAATGGCATTTTCAATTTGTCGGCGATGTATTTTCTTAAGAAATGCCCTGGTCGTTTACCTGGAAAAACAATAAGATTTTTAGATAAGTCTTGAGGGTTTGTAAGCAAAATGTCACCAACAAATTCAATAAGATTATAGGCTGGTGAAATAAGAAAACTTCTTTTCATTTTATTTCTATAATTTTCTTTGCTTCAACAAATGCTAGATAGCCTTTAACCTTTTTTTCCGGGTCGAGGGCAGATAGAATTTTCATATAATCTTTTAATTGGGAGCGGTAAGGTCCAAGTTCCTTTTCACCCGTTTTAAAATCAATAACCGTTATTGCATCGGGGTCAATGATAACACGATCAAGACGATATAATACGCCATCCTCGCTCGTATACTCTATTTCCTGCTGAATTTGGCGCCCGGGTTTTATTTCAAACCATTTCTTTATCTTTTCTAAATTAATAAATTCAAGAATTGATTTCTTAACTTCTTCAATATTATACTTTTCCTTTACTTTAACACTGATTCTTTTGATTATTTCATCTATTTCCTTATCCAGATTATCCGATATATAATCTATCCGTGCCAAAACTTCATGGAAAAATTCCCCTTTTTTTGTTTCAAGCAACCTGACTATAGACCATTCTTTTTCAGCTTTTTCAGCAAACTGGGCTTCAATTTTTAATGGTACAAAAATTTCTGTAGATTTTGGTTGTATGACTTTTTCTTTAATCGCTAATTTTTTTTCGCCAATCTCAAACGCTTCAAAGAGGTCAATACAAGGGTCATGGTATCTGGGTTCTTTTTTGATAACAATGTTGTACAATTCATTCTTCGCTCGTGTATTTGCTACATATAAGAGATTAAGGGTTTGAATCTTTTCGTCAAGCTCCTTTTCTGAATGTATTCTTTTAAGTATTGATGATTTATCAATAAAATCATCCAAAATATAATAAATCTTTATATTTTCTCCATTCTTTTCAAAATATACATAATCATCCTTACCCCTTCCATCATAAATCATATTAATTACTACTGGGAAACCGAGTCCTTTTGCCTTATGAAAGGTCATGACCTTAACGGCATCGATATAATCAGGGAGCATGACATTCAGTATCGATTCCTCCCTTTCTTCAGAGACTATCTCAATAAAATCCTTGATACTATTCATTCCCCTTGCCTCAATGGAACTAATTGCCTCAAGAAAACGGACCAAAAAGCCGGCTTCGTCCTTGAAATTATTGACGATATTAAATGTTCTAAAAACCTGGCAAACCAGTTCATATAGTGGAAGATAACCTACTTTATTAAAAAGGTCTTCAAAGAACAATAACCAGAATTCACTGAATTTAAGATCTCTTCTGAAGTAGATATATAGATTTTCTAATACTGTCTTTCTTTTTGGTGCTTCAAATATGAAGTTAAATATTTCATCAGGACTTATTTCCTTTCCTTTAGACTTGGCTGCCTTAATAAAAATATCGCCTGTAATAAAATTGGCGAAACTGAGATTATCGATTGGCGAATCGAGAAATTGTAACAAACTCGTTATCTCCATGATAATCTTTCTCTTCTTTATATTAAGAGAACTGAATGAGGCGATAGGAATATTTTTTTCAGTCAACCATTCAACTACTGTTTCGATATATTCGTTTTTACGGGCAAGGATAGTAATATCACGGGCACGGTATCTTTTTGTTACATCATCTAGTATTTCATAAAGCATATTCTTTTCTGGATTGTTCTTACCTTCTTCAATCAGGATTGTCCTGACATATCCTTTTTCCTTCTTTTTTGTCTTCTGGACATATTCAGTTAAGCCAGTTCGGTCTTCTTTGAGGACAATTGCATTCTGTATCTCTTTTAATCTTTTCTTAAATATGTTATCCACATAGTCCAAAATTGCACTGCCACTACGAAAATTCTCCTCAAGTGGTATGACCAGGGCATTATCAATGACACTGAGTGGGAGCGATGATTTGCCATACTTATTCCTTAACTTTATATCATTCACAATTCTTCTCATGATTCGATAATCTGCCTTGCGGAACATATAGATTGCCTGTTTCATATCGCCCACAGCAAAGAAAGAACCGCCCTTTGAAAATGCCTCTTCAAGCAGTGGTCTCATATTTTCCCACTGAACCCGATCTGTATCCTGAAACTCATCAAGTAGAAAATGGTATAGTGTATCGCCGAGCCGATAGTAAATTTCAGGGATGATATCTTTCTTTAAATATTCAGCAAGTTTTTTGTTGATGTCGTCAAAATGGATGATTTCATTCTTCCGTTTTTCAGTATTGAGGATTGCCTTAAAGTGTTCATAAAAAAATCCGTAGTGGTAATATTTGAAATTCGAGTAGAGCACAGTCAATTCTTCGATAACCTTTAATAGGTCTGCGCACGCCTTAATTGCCTCATCGGTTAATGAATCTTCTTTGAACCATAGATAATCTGGGGTAAATTTTTTAATTAAATCTTTTATATTCTTATTGTGAAGCGCATCTTTAATAGGTTTTTTAATATCTTCTTCATAGCCTGAATCAACAACTTTTTTATATATTTCGTGAATGCGATTCAATTTTTCAGTTATCAACTTCTGGTTATCCTCAAATATAATCTTTTCTAAAACCTTTCCTTCTTCTTTTAAAAAACCTATGAATTTTTTGTTTATTCTTCGCATCGGATTCCAGACAAATGAATCAGATTCCTGATTCAATAATCTAAGAAATTGGTCAACTTCAGATCTTGGTATCTTATCACCAATCATTTCTAAAACAAGGGCAAGGGAAGCGTCAACAAGTGTCTCATATGATTCAGTTACTTCTACTTCAAATGGCATACCAAGTTCATGTGCCGAAGCCCTCAAAATGCGATTCATAAAACTGTCAATGGTCTGGACATGAAAATCAGACCAGTGTTCAATGATATTATCCACAGCCTCGGTTGCATATCGGGTAATTTCTTCAAGTCTTAAATTGATAAGTCTTTGGGTCTGTGATTTCTCTTCACATTCTATATCAAGGGCAAGTTTTTTGAGCCATTCAAGAATCCTCTGCTTCATTTCCCTGGCGGCATTATTGGTAAAGGTAACGGCAAGGATATTACTCAGGTCGTTATAAGGGATTTTTTTTGACAGGATATATTGGACATATCGCTGGGCAAGGGTGTGGGTCTTACCCGTGCCGGCCGAGGCATCAATTATCAGCACATGCGGGAATTTTAAATCCGTATCCTTATCTAAAACCATTGTCCCTTTATTATTATTCGCCATTATATCCCTTTCTGAACCCTTTTCAGCCTTCTTTGAGCCATCTTTTTACGACATATTATAAATAGTTTTTCGCAAAAATCAATCAACAAACAGATTAAAATTACAATTGAAACACTTGATTTTTTATTAAAGGTTGGCATAATTTATTTAAAGCAGTCAAAATCGAGGCATTGACTTAATTGCTTATATTGGTATAATTACTGACGATGTTAAGCATTAAAGACATACAGTCAGAATACAAAAGAGCAATCCTTGAATCCCAAAAACTGTATGCGGGGAGGAGGACAAAAGACATGGCCGGTGCTGTTCGATATACAAAAGGTAAAATCGTCGAAGACATTACAAAAGACCTTATCAAAATAGCGTGGTCAAAAATATCCAATGACGCAAGTCGTCTAAAAATGGACAAAAAGAAAGTTGTTATAAAAACAAACGATGAGGTGTATAAATTATCTCAAGATATTCATATTTATATTGACGGTATATTTAGAATCAGTATAGAGTGTAAATCATATACCGAAGTCGCAATGTATAAAAGGGTATTGGTTGATGCCAGTCTCCTGAAGAATGCCGTCCCTATGATAGGTGCTTTCTTTATCGTGCAATTGGCAAATTTTTTGGGCGGTGACTACAGTAAAAAAATTGAGGCGAAGGGAAGTGAATCTGTAATTACTTTAAATAGGCTATTCCCGGAGGTGAATATGAATGTTATAACTTTGTTAGACGGGGATAGAGATATTAATAAATCCTTGCACAAACCCGAATATTTTAAGCCGTTGAGAGAAGAAAGACTAAACTATGCAATTGAACAATTTAGAAAAGCAATGCTTATAAGTCAGGACACGAAAAAAGAAATTGTCCGAGAGCCATCTTCTGAATATAAAACATCGAGAATTTATCCTGATGCTAAATTTCTAAAAAGGGAGAGAAAAGTCATTGACCGAGTTCAAAAGGAAAAAATACGAGGTAGCACAAAGGATTTGACCACAATAAAATCTGAAGTTCTTGAAACCGATGTTTCTGCCATAACAAATAAAATCATCTGTGGTGATAGCGAGAGTATATTGAATACATTTCCTGATAACTGTGTTGATATTATTATTACCTCACCACCGTACAATTTTGGTTTAGACTATAAAAATGACAAACATAAAGACGCTTTATACTGGCAAGATTACTATGATAAATTGAATAGAATCTGGCAAGAGTGCTATCGTGTTTTGAAACCTGCGGGAAGATTTTGTGTCAATATTCAACCGTTATTTTCTGATTATATGCCCACCCATCATATTATATCAAGGCAATTATTAGATTTAGGATTATTTTGGAAGGCAGAAATTATCTGGGAAAAACATAATTATAATTGTAAATACACTGCCTGGGGCAGTTGGAAAAGTCCGAGTATGCCGTATTTGAAATATACCTGGGAGTTTATCGAAGTCTTCTGCAAAGAATCGCATAAAAAAGAAGGTGAGGTAGAAAAAATAGATATTAGCGGTGATGAGTTTAAGAAGTGGGTTTATGCGAGATGGGACATCGCACCTGAAAGCAATATGAAAAAATATAACCATCCAGCGATGTTTCCAGAAGAATTAGTAAAAAGATTATTGAAACTTTTTAGTTATCAAGATGACATTGTTTTAGACCCATTCAATGGGGTTGGAACTACCACCTTAGTAGCATACAAACTAAAAAGAAGGTATATTGGTATAGATATATCAGAGGAGTATTGCAAAACTGCCGAACAGAGATTGAAAGACGAGCAAAGACAAGCAAAGTTATTTTAACAATACCCACTGATGGAAAATCTCCAAAACCGACTGGCTCATCGACCAGATTGTCTATAAACTCTACGGCTTGACAGATGAAGAAATAAAAATTGTGGAAAATTTCAGTAAAAAATGAATTGGAGAGATAGATGAGGGATAAAACAAAATCATTGATACCTCAGGAAACTATTGAAAACAAATTACTCTTAATAAGAGGCCGAAAAATAATACTCGACAGGGACTTAGCAAAACTTTATGGAGTAGCGACAAAGGTGCTCAAGCAGGCGGTAAAAAGGAATATTGAACGGTTTCCAGAAGATTTTATATTTCAATTGAATAAAAATGAGTTTGCAGATTGGAGATCACAATTTGTGACCTCCAATTCTGGTGACAAAATGGGAATATATGAAAACCGCCCTGCCATAAAATGTTAACTTTCACCCCTTAAATCTCACGATATTTCGTAAGATTTTTCTGTGAGCAACTAATTTGGTGAATTCTTGTTAACTTTCGTTTTGACCTTTGATTTTGGGCAGATAACAGATATAATCTTTAGTATTTAAATGAAATATTCACACCAATTCTAAATGCAAATTGTCTTTGTTCTGATGTAAAAATAACAATTATAAGAGTGCCTGGGATCTTTTTTAATACCTTATCATATTGAAGGCCAAAACCAATATATGAACCAAACATGGGCGGTCCCCCTGGGACATATTCAATTCCTATTTTCCTCGGACCAAAGGCTCGATAGAAAGGTGTCGGCACACAACGCCATTTTTTTTGTTCTTCGGTTAATTGTTCACCATGGCCAAGCGTAATCCCGATTTGAACAGGACCAAAAGAGAGATATTTACTACTGAATATTACTTCCTCCCTAAAGCCACTGCTTGTAAATGGGTTTAGATACCCAATTAAGATTGGACTTCGAGTCTCAATGCAAATAAGCCCTTTTAATGGAGGGAAGATTATCTCTGATACAAACAATATCAGGTTGACTACAGCAAGTTTTATATCTGTAGAGGTATCCTTATTTTTCCTTAAGTCATCAAAAAGAGAAGGGTAGTCCAAACTATCCATTTCATAATAATAATACTCATAAATCTCGTTACCTAAGACTGCACCCAACCCGACACCAACCGATAATAATAATTTATTTTTTTTCCACCAGTTATACCTCAGTAATGTATCGCCGTAATAATACAACAATTCTGCAACCTGTCTGCCCGACACATAGTGTTCAGCAATCGTATATTCCCCAAGGAAAAAATTTACGACTTGCTCAATATTGTTTTCCCTCTTTCCAATATCATTGTAACTCGAGTCAATGAAGACTGCTGCGTTAGCTATAAAGAGATTACCCAATAAGATAAATATAATGAATTTCATCGTAGATTATCTAATTAAAACCAACTTTCTCGTTATGTTTTCTTCGCCCGCCTCGAGTCTTAATAAATAGACACCGCTTGAGACTGGATTTCTATTATCATCGTAACCAGACCAGTCTAAGACAAACGGGGCAGATAGTGAAAAAGACTTAACTAATCTACCAGTTACATCATAGATTCTTAACATAACTTGCGATCTGACATTTATTTGAGCACTGATTTCTGGAATTTTGAATTTAATTTTTACCGTTCCCCGAGATGGATTCGGAAGGACCTGTAAATTTACTGCCGGTGCCTTCGAAAATTGATACTCCCCCATATAAACTGGGTCGGGTGTGGTCTTTACCAGATAGACATCAAAATTGCCAGCACCAAATGAATTTGTAATCCCTGTAATTATATAACCACCGTCCCTTGTGCCTTGGATAGAATATGCACAATCATAATTTACGCCACCAAATATCATTGTCCAATAGTTGAGACCCACCGTATCGGTTCTTATGATGTACAGTTCGTAACTAAAATTGCCGACAATGATATATCCACCGTCATGTGTCTGTTGAACGGAATGTGCAAAGTCATCGTTTAAACTGCCATTATATTGGTCCCAGATGACATATCCATTTTCATCAGTCTTTATAAAATAGAAATCATAACCTAAAAGAATCCAATAACCTGCACCGCCAATTATATATCCGCCATCCACTGTTTGTCGAACAGCGTAACCTACATCATTCTCTGATGTGCCATATGTTCTTGTCCATAGGGAATCGCCGGTTGAGTCTGTTTTTATTAAATAAACATCTCCATTCCCAATACCAAATGAATAGGTAACGCCGGTTATGATATAACCTCCATCTGTAGTCTGTTGAACTGAGTAGCCATAATCATCTGCTGCCCCGCCAAAAGTCTTTGTCCATATGGTATCACCATTGATATCTGTCCTTATAAGGTAGACATCGTTATTACCAGAACCGAAAGAACTTGTGCTGCCCACAATAACATAACCACCGTCCCCAGTCTGCTCAACTGAGTAGCCAGAATCACTGACTGGTCCACCATAAGTTTTTGTCCAGATGGTATCACCAATTACATCAGTTTTTATAAGATAAATATCTTCTGAACCTGTGCCAAAAGATGATGTATAACCCACAATAATATAACCGCTATCAGAGGTTTGTTGAACTGAATAGCCAGCATCGCTGTTTGTGCCCCCATAGGTTCTTGTCCAGATTGTATCACCCAAGGAATCGGTCTTTATTAGATAGACATCCTCTTGACCTGCCCCGTAGGAATGCGTATATCCGGCAATTATATAGCCACCATCGAAAGTTTGGCGAACCGAAAATCCTTTGTCGTCGTTTATCCCCCCGCATGTCTTTGTCCACAGGGTATCGGGTGATTGAGCGTATGAAGGTAGAAAGTTAAAAATCAAAAAAAAGTAAATTGTAAATCTCTTATAAAGCGGCTTCATTCTCTCAGCCTTTTAGTTTTAATATTTCACCCTTTTGTGTATAAATGATGTAGACTATAGCCCCCACAATGACTGCGCCAATTCTTAAAGTAAGCCTTGCACCTAAATAATTTGCCGTAAATCCAGCCAAAAAACTTCCAATAGGCATCATACCCATAAAGGTGAAGGTATAAAGGCTCATTACCCTGCCTCGCATATGGTCTGGAACTATCGTCTGTAGTAAACTGTTAATTGTGGCATTTTGGGTTACCATGCCCCAGCCTACGAATAGTAGAAGAAATAGCGATAGATAATAGTTTTTGGAAAAAGAGAATACCAGAACGGCAGTGATGAATGTAATAGAACCGAAAAAGACCAATCTTCCCTTTTCCTTAAAGTTACCTAATAAAGCAAGGGTAAGGGCACCGATCAAGGCACCGGTACCAGCTGAGGCAAGGAGGGTCCCCAAACCCTTTGGCCCAACCCTCAATATATCGCGGGCAAAGATAGGCATAAGCATAACATAGGGCATAATGAATATACTGGCACTGGCGACCAAGGCCAAAAATGATAAAACCTTTTTATCTTTTCGCACATAACTTAAACCTTCACGAAAAGTTTGGAAAAAGGATTCGCTCATTCTTCTCACCGGGTCAAAATTCCCTTTCATCAATAGAAGCCCGACAATTACCGGAAGAAAACTGATGCCATTTAGAAGAAAACAGAGTCCAACACCAATCACACTTATTATCAATCCGGCAATTGCTGGTCCAATAATTCTTGCCATATTAAAGATCGACGAGTTTAGGGCAATGGCATTGAGAAGGTCTTCCTTGCCAACCATCTCGATGACAAATGACTGGCGGCTCGGTGCATCAAGCGAATTGACAATGCCAAGACAAAAGGCAATGATGATGATGTGCCAGTATCGAACGTGCCCGGCAAGAATAAGGGTTGCAAGTATAAATGCACACATCATTGCTGAGGTTTGGGTGGTAACAATTAAATTTCGTTTGTTAATCCTGTCTGCCATCACCCCACCCCATGGTGAAAATAGAAGAATTGGCAATGCGGCACTTGTTGAGACGAGACCAAGCAAAAATGGCGAATTGGTTATCTGAAGAACAAACCAACTCTGGGCAACGCTCTGCATCCAGGTGCCAATAAGTGAAATCATCTGACCAAACCAAAAGAGTCGAAAGTTGTAGTGTTGTAACGCAGAAAATATTTTAGGTAATCTTGTTGGTGATTCTGGAATCGGTTCAATACTTTCTAATCTTAGCTTAGATTCGTCTAAGGCCACTTGACAATTATATCCTACAAAGTAATGAAGTCAACAGATATCCGCAGGTAATCTCAAAAATGCGTTAGCCGAATACATTGACATCTATATGAGAATAAGTATAATTATGAAACAAAGGTAGGTATATGTTAATAATAATATTGATGCTACTTTTTACACAATGCCGAGGTCAATCGCAGGATTCCACTAACCTGGAATGGAGGCAATACCAGGATAGCATCTGTTTAAATATCTTTAAAGGTGAAATTGTGCTTCCTGCCTTGGGTCATGGTCGTATCTGTGGACATCCTACACCAAATTGTAATCAGGCGTATTGTTCAAGCTGTGCCGCACAATTAGGTGTCTGTGAGGTCTGTGGAAAAAAGAACAATTGGACAAAAAATACTACCCCAAAAACTGAAATACCTTTACTATTTGCGATTTTAAAACATTCTGATAATCTTGCCGCCCGCAGGGTGGCGATATATGCCTTAGGTCAGATAAAAGAATCAGGCACACTTGAAAAATTAATGAAATATTCGGGTGATAAGATGCTTTCATTTCAGCTTGCCATGGCAATCGGCGAATTTAAGGACAGCAAATATATGGACTATCTTAAAAATGTTTTACAGAGCGCTAGTAATAATTATTTTGGCAATGAGAATCAGGATACCGAAACACAATATTATTTGGCAAATGCTGCCAGGGGGGCAGCACAAAGTTTAGCAAAGATTGGAAACAGAAAAGCCATTGACATATTGTTGAGATCAGCAAGGTATGGCAGGTTATGGGAAAGAAGCCAGGCAATTGATGCCTTAGCAAATTTCAATGATAAAAGAGTAAAGGCGACTCTCGAGACATGTCTAAAAGAGTTCTTTGCCAAGGACCGAGACTGGAAATGGATACCAGGCAGGGATTTGATTGGAACAACCTTGAGGTCCCTTGCAAAAAATGGCGATAAAGAAACAGCGTTCCTTTTGATTCAGTATATCAGAAATCCAGGTTGCGATTTTCTTTATGAAGACCTCAGAATGTGCTTATCACAAATCGGCAAACCTGCGGTGCCGGAGATCATTGTCGCAATTAAAGAAGACTTAAAAAAGAACTTATATGATTATGGCAGAATCATACTCATAGAGTCGCTCAGAGATATTAGTGACTACCAGGCAGTGCCCTTTTTTATTGAGATGCTCGATTGGACATATCCTGATGAGTATCTTGAGAGGGATTTTAAGAGGGCAGCCATTCAGGGTTTGGGCAAACTCAAGGCGAAGGAGGCCTTGAATAAAATCGAGACCGAGTTACTGTATGGAAAAGAAGAATGGACCCGCCAGATTGCGGCTCAATCCCTGGGACAAATTGGAGGTTTACAGGCATTTATCGCTTTAGAAAACAAACTGAAACAATCGGACTCTGAATGGGTCATAAAGGAATGCTTGACTAGCCTGAATGCGATTGCCTTTAATGAAATAAAGACCGATGAAATAAGATTGAAGGCTATTAGGATAACAGCCCAAAAAAGTGGCTTTGAAACAGCATTCCAGCTCATATACCAGCCAGTTCTTGATGGGGAAGAATGGGCGATTGATTACTGTTTCGAAATTCTGGGGCATATTTCCATGCAGCAGAACCTTTATCGTATAATAATGTTTTTGGATTCACAAAATAAAAAGGCATTTGATAAGACCTTGTCATTTCTTAATAGGTTAACGAAACTTCAGATTAAGACAAATTTTAATGATTCCCCAGAGAAGAAAAATGAGGTTAAACAAAAATTTAACAGTTGGTATCAACAACATTATCAGGAATTGAAGTAAAGTATATCTAAATGGTGATTGCCCCGATTCTCGAAATCAAGAGTCCCACCTTATGGTGGTTAAATTTGTTCTTCATTTATGCTTGACATTGTTTCTATTTTATATAGAATTGGTTCAGGAGAAATTATATGATCGTTGAGAAGAAACCCGAGGATATAAAACAGATATTAAAAAATGCTACCGAACTTGAATTGAAAGGGAGAATAAAAGAGGCGATTGCTGAAATTGAAAGGGTAGTACAGTTGAACCCAAACGATGGGAATCTTTATAACCGCCTGGGTGATCTTTATATCAAAATCAACAAGATTAAAGACGCAGTTGAAATCTATCGAAAGGGAATAGATGCATTTAGAAATGACAATTTTTATAGAAACGCCCTTGCCCTTTGCAAAAAAGTCATGAGATATGACCCAGGAAATTTGGATGTAAATTTAATGATTGCAAAACTGCTTGTTGACCTTGACGAAAAGAGCGATGCCATGGTCTATCTATTTTCATACATAGAGAGACAAATGGCGGCTGGCAATAAAAGAGAGGTCATGCAGGCGATGGAATATATGAAGCAACTGAAGATCAGCGATAAAAGGGCAACGGATAAAATGGCGCAGATTTATAAATCGGTCGGGGAAGAAGAGGCCGCAGCTAAGCTGAAGAGGCAAGAAGAAAAAAGAGAAGCAATCGTTGAGAAGGAGGTAAAGATTCCCGAACCTTCCAAACCATCATTTATTACTGAAGAAGAGCCCGCTGTCACAATAGAGTATCATGATTTGAAAGAGGATGTGGGGGTGATTGAAAAGGAAGAGGAAAGAATAAAAGAAGATATTGTCCGTCTCAATGACGCAGTGAAAGAGATTGAAAGGGTGCTTATGGAATTGCGTAAGGCAATTCGCCTTGATGAGATAATCATCGCCCTCGATAAATCACTCGCGACCTTATCTAACGAACAGAAAACAGCAATAGGCCTATTACAAAAGTCACTTAATCTGAATCTCGAAACCTTACAGAAATCAATCAAAGAATTGCATCAAAGTTCCGAGAAGAATACACACGCAGTTGAACTCCTACTAAATGATTTAAATAAGGCATTAACAAATTTGAACGAGAATCAAGAGTTCCTTACCCAAGAAATTGGCAAAAATCTCGAAAAGGTGGGCGGCACCTTCGATACAGCGACAAAGGAAACTCTGACAGAAATTAAAAAACTGGTAAATAGTTACCAGAAGGCAACCGATGATATGTGTGGCAAACTCGATGAGACCAAAAAGAGTAGTTTATCATTATTGAAGGTATCAGAAGATATTAAAACAAGCCTTCAAAGTAGTAATGATTCGTTATTAAGATTTATGATGGCGCAGGAGTCAAGAGATAAGAAACTATGGCGCTTCATTATGATTTTAATTGGTAGTATCGCAGTTGTATTTGTTATTATTCTTCTCTTAATTTCAAAATAGATCCGCCAAAAAAAGCCCCCCGATTTCTCGGGGGGCTTTCGATAATCAAGTTTACCGGACGATGACACCACGCTCAGAATAGGATTCGCCATTCACTTCTAAGTGATAAAAGTACACACCAGAAGACACCTTCCGTCCATAATTGTCGCGGCCATCCCATATTGTCGTATAGACACCCGCACCCTTCTTCTCGTCGAAGATGGTCTTTACCAACTGACCAACGGAATTGTAGATCTTCAATGATGCACGACCTGTGCTCGATATATTGTAGAAGATGTTTATACGTTTGTGTGCAGGATTGGGCGCCAAGACTATCGGATGAGAACCCATATTAGGATACTCTTTAAATTCGTCAGCAGAAATAAAGGCCTTCATACGTGGTTGTTTTGTGGTGAACTTTATTGCTCGGAGATTCTCAATCGGTGGGGCACCGATATCATAAACCTTATCGAAGAGGTATGTCCAGCCCGCCATTTTACTGGAATCCTGCTGACCAACAGTGCAACTGGTTGGATTGATTGCCCTCTTATACTGAACAATGATGTCATTTCGTAGACCTGGCCCGGCAGTTGTTGAATCATAGAGGATGAACTCAAATACCTGGAGTGAACTGGTGTTGGGTCCTACAGAATCATATTCAATTATGTATCTGCGGTTTGCCGCATCATAATAACGCCACCATGAACCTGGCGAACCGGTATACAGGGTATCCCAGTAACCGGCAACCATATTTGTAGCAGTAGCCTGGCTTCCGTAGTCCCTTATCTTAGGCAAGAAGCTATTGTGCTGAACAGTCAGTGTGCTTCTACCAAAGGAAATCCAGCCATTAGAGCAGACCGAGACGCTGTCGGTTGTTCCGAAGCGTTTGGAGTAATGGCGGAAGACAAAAGGTAGCGGGATTCTAAAGGTGACATTTGCACCGCCAGTACCAATAGAAGTTCCCGAACCACCATGACCAGGGTTTATCTCAATCCAGTTGTAAACCGGGGATTCGGTATAGAGGGAATCACTATTGTCGAGAATGAAATAGCCTAAACTATCAGGACCACAGACCGAACCCATACGCAGTTGGAAATTGAGCGTCTTGGTATATGTACCTGATGTTAATCGTAACTCGAGTGGTATTATTGTGCCGAGATTTATAAAGGTATCCGCCCTGAGGACAAATGGGTCTGCACCATTATTCCCTCTTGCCTTGGGATTGATATTGCCATAGCTTGCCATTGAATCTACAATTGTTATATTGGTCGTAGTAGTGCGCAGAATTCCTGTAACATTATTTGCCACCAGGGTCCCAACATTCACCAATGTATCAACCAGGGTAATTCTTTCTGATGGCTCAAAGAAGCTATTATTATTACCTGTTGGAGCTGGGTCGAGGACAACCGTGCCCTGTTCTGCAATCCGCAGGTCAATTGCCGCACCAGATGCCGGTGTATTATCAATTGCCCGACGCGCCCTGATTCTTCCGGCACCAAAGACCGTATCTTTACCGGCTGGGCCAAGGTCAAGGGCAGTAAATTGTATGATGCTATCAACCTGGGCAACTGTAAGATTAGGATTCTTGGAAAGGAGTAGGGCAGCAAGACCAGCGCAGTGCGGGGTTGCCATTGAAGTTCCGCTGTAACCACTGATATATCCACTATTATTATTATAGGCACAAGAGGTGATGTTAACACCTGGTGCAGCAATATCTGGTTTCCGAAGGCCCAACCCAGGTCGGTATGGATAATCCCAATATTCTGGGACATTTTCCCAGCATGAGGGACCGATAGAAGAAAAACTTGCAATGGCATCGGTGTTATCTGTAGCTGCTATCGAAATCGCACCACCCAATCTTCCCTTTACATCAGAGGGATTGTGCCAGGGAGGCGGCACATCACCTGGGCATCTCAGGTTATAAGGAATAGGACAAGTAGTTGAACCCTGCTCATTCCCTGCGGCAATAAAGTATGGCATACCAGCCAACGCCACATTGGTTACAGCCTTGCGCCACCAGCTTCTCCTTGGTGTCCAGGCAAGATACCAACCGAGTGACATCGAAACAGCATCTGCACCATGGGTTGGCGAAAGGGGTGGTGAAATCACAAACTGTATAGCACCAAAGACATTAGCTTCAGAAATAGTATCAGGCATAGGATAGGCGAGTGAGGTTCTGACACGACAGACCATCAATGAACATTGGGGTGCCATACCACAGGAATCACCAGCGGTTCCATTAGAAGCAATCGTTCCAGAACAATGGGTGCCATGACCATTGACATCCATTGGGTTATTGTTGTTGAGTTCGAAGTTCCAACCGTGATTTGGATAATTAACATCCGACCACATATGGCTTGCTAAATCGAGATGATTGTAGTTGCAGCCTGTATCAATAATACCCACGACTATGCCCTGACCTTTATAACCGAGTGCCCAGCAAGAATCAGCCGCAACCCTCCTGATATTCCATTCGACGGTGCGGGAACCCAATACATCAACAGGAACCGGTTGGCCTTTGGTCAAAAGGATGTTTTCGGAGATGATGTTGGAAGACTCGATATACTCGACACCCTCTATATTGCCCACGGCCTCAATCACCTCTGGCGTAGCCTTGCAATATATGGCATTTAGAATCCAGAATGAGGTGATGTCGGATACCTTGCCATCTCGGCTCGCATTGTTGAGACGTTCAAGCACTGGTCCCTGTGTCCGGGCTGACAATTTTTTCAATTCCTCAATCACCGGATACCGTTTTTCCCTTCTTGGCAGGTCAGCGGTCAACTTAGCGAGATATTCTTCATCGGACTGTTCATTCATTACAATCATGACTTCAATCCGCTCAGCTCGTGCTTTAGATAGCATCACTTCGAGTTGTGGACCAATGAGCGCCTTCGCCTCGATTGTACTTGCCACCAAAACTAGCAGCACAATCATCAAGATATGTTTCATATCTCCTCCTTTCGTGGACAATTATATATATATACTTAAGTTTGTCAAGTATCAAAATAAAAAGCATAACAGCTTGACACCCCTTATAATTTGATTATATTAGTTGTCGCAGGATGAAAAATAAACTATTATCATTGGCTACGATTGTAACTCTATGTGGTATTTTTTTTGGCTCTGTGTTTTATCGTATCCATTTGAGTGAATGGGCTGGTGACTTTAACCCGAGAAACCCTGTTGCCTTTTACTGGACCGAAAATGCCCTCCAGTATCACTATGCAGAAATGATTGCACAGAGTAAAGAAATTCCTGACCATGACTACAAGCTTCAGGCACCCGAAGGTGTGAAGGTCTTTGAGAATTTGGCCATAATGATGGAACATATTTGTGGTTGGACTTATCGTATATCGGGGTTAAACCAAAAGGGATTCCCCTTCCATCAATTTACAATTCGATTTATTGCCCTATGTGCCTCCCTAACAATCTTCGCTGTTTATTTGTGCTGTCGTGCAATTGGTTCACCCCGTATTCTATCTCTATTAGCGGCTGCCATATCTTCATTTTCGATGGTCAGTGTTGGTCGGTCAATATATGGTTTCTTGCATGAAGATTTTGCCCTACCTCTCTTCTTCTTTGGACTTATCTTTCTCATTAAGGCATTGAGAGATCAAAAAGGCATTGACTTCAATTCATTATATGCTGGTGGTTTCTTCGCTTTAAGTTTAGCCAGCTGGCATTTTTCGCGCCTCCTTTTCCTAAGTGTTGTTGTTGCCACAGTTCTTGTCCTTTGGTTTCTTACTACCGAGTCTAAAAAGCAGTATCTCATAGCCAAGATTTTAGGTTTGACAATATTTTTTCCACTGTTGGCAGGGTTAATTGTTCCTGTGTTGAGGAGTAAGCTTTTCTTCTGTTCACCAGCTATAGCCATCGGTTTTGGTACATTGATAGGCGCCACAATCTTCAAACCTGATGCCGAAAAACCCATGATTTTAAGTCGTCGTGGTCTCATGGCAATAATTATTGGTGTTATTATTTTGGTTCTTGGTATCGTGGTTTCGAGTCTCGTTGGTGGCGAGAGCGACTATGTACATGTCTGGTCTCTTTTCTGGAATAAAATAAAACATTTCGGTATCAAACCACCTGAACCACGAATGCTCGATTACCCAGCACGATCACTATGGGTTGAGGCATTCAATTCGCCAAATTTAACAATGATATTGATTGATTTTTTCCCGGTAATAATACCGGCGACAATTGGCCTTTGGCTATTGATAAAGCGTAAAAGACGGCCCTGTCACAATTTACTAATCATCCTGAGTTTGGTTTTTGTTTTGTTATACCTGGCAATTCAAAGAATGAATATTGTTGCAAACTTTTTCATCTGTGTGCTTGTCTCGGCGACAGGATTGTCAATTATCAAAGATAGAAAGAACCAAGCCGGTGAAAGGCGTTCATTATTTATAATTACACCATGCCTGGTAACCATTCTGATATTCAATTTTTACCACGGAATTAATTATCATCAAACAACTCGTTATATTAAAATTTTGCGAAAAATATTTGGTCAAGAATATCAACAAGTTACAATTCCTAATTGGCGGATAAATGATATTCAGGTTGTCTATTTTATAAGAGAAAATACCGACCCTGATGCAATATTTTTGTCGCGTTTTGGAACCGGCCCTTTAATTCTAACATACACCAACCGGGCAATTGCGCTTCAACCGAAGTTTGAGGTGAGGGGGTGTCAGACTAAGGTGAAAAACTATCTCAAGGCAGTATATAATAGGGAAGAATATTTCTATGAACTCTGTCGAAAATGGCAGATTGATTATTTTCTTTATGACATAAGAATTACACTGGATAATACCAGGGATTCTGATCGATGGGTTGCTGACCGTCTACATTTATCAAAAAATTCTACGGCTGTGCTTATGCAATTTGCACCACAAGAATTAAAACATTTCGAATTGATTTATCAAAATAGTTTCTATCGTCTTTATCGAGTTCGACAGCCTGCGGATACAATTCCAGTTGCAAAATTAAAGCCCCAACCTATATATGATATAGAAAATTTTGGAAACCAGGATTTGAAGGAAGGCTTTTTTGATGACCGTTTTACCACGACGACAGCTGGGCGATTAAAAAAAGCATTCAAATTATTGCAAAATGCTCAATCAATTATGATCCGTGACCCAGTAAGGGCGCTTCAGCTGGTCGTAAGGGCGAGAGAAGAATATCCCATGCTCATCGGTTCTGCGACTATCCTTGGTATTATCTATGTGTTTTTAGAAAAGACTGATGAAGGCCTCGCCCTATGTCAGGAGGAGGTCAATGAAAATCCATATTTCCCATGGGCTCAATATAACCTTGCCTTTGCATTGTTCAAAAAAGATAGAGTTGTCGAGGCACGACAGGAATTAGAAGAGGCACTCAGGATTGACCCTTTTTTTGAAGAGGCGAAGGAACTGCTTAGGGAATTACAGTGATGTCTATCCGATTTTACAAGGAGGTATAAATGTTCAAAAATAGATTGTGGCAAGTTATATTACTTGCCGTACTAAATTTTTTCATGGTTGATTGTAGCATAAAATATGCCAAGGTTAATTATCCCGTGACGCTTAAAGTTAGTGTGGCTGATACGCTCCACGGGACCGTGATCATTGATAACTATCGCTGGCTTGAAAATAATAACGACGCCGATGTCAGAAAATGGGTTACGACCCAGGAGAAGATAGCAAGGTCAATACTTAATAAACTACCACAACGTAAACTATTAATCAAACGTTTCACGCAGTTATGGCGATATGATGATGAATCTACGCCTCATAAAGTCATTGATGGAGAACGCATCTTCTACTGGGCAATTAAGAAGGACTGGGAACGGAGGGCATATTATACAAAAGAGAATGAATCAGCACCAGCGGCACTTCTGCTTGACCCAAATAAATGGGGATTGAAAACCTTAGACTATGTTGAGCCATCAAGAGATGGAAAATATGTAGCACACGGTGTTGCTGAGGCGGGAAATGAAGAGCCCATTGTAAAGATAATGGAAGTGGAAACTAAAAAGACATTGCCCGATTCGCTCAAGGGTTGGCGTCAGGGGAGCGTATCCTGGCTTTCGGATAACTCAGGCTTTTACTACACTGCCAATCCATTGAAAGGTGAAGTTCCTGAAGGTGAAGAACAATACTGGGATGCAGTCTATTTCCATAAATTGCGAAGCCCTGCATCGGAAGATAAAAAGGTTTTCTATCATGAAAAAGTAAAAGAATATTGGCACTCCGCAAGTGTAAGCGAGGATGGAAAATATGTTCTGTTCACAAGAGGTCAGTTTTATAAAAATGAAGTGTATCTAAAAAAAATGAATGACACCGTCCTGATTCCAATTGTGACTGGTATGGATGCACAGTACGATATCAATGTATTTGAAGATAAACTCATTATCTATACTGACGATGATGCGCCAAAAGGTAAGGTTTATACAGCCGAGATTGATAACCCTGAAAAAGAAAACTGGCGGTTGTTAATTCCGGAAACAGGAGATAAACTTTCTTATATTACAGGTATTGCCGGACATCTTTATGCGGTATATATTCATAACGCATATAATTTGGTCAAAATTTATGACCTACAAGGTAACTATATAAGGGACCTCCCTTTACCGACAATAGGCAATGCCTATGTCTGGGGATATTGGATGAAACCGGATATTTGGGTGCAGTTTTCCTCATTTACTTATCCAAACACAACCTTCAAATATGACTATAAAAAAAATCAACTTATATTATATCACCGCCCACCAATTGATGTAGATGTTTCTAATTATGTTACCGAGCAAGTCTGGTATAAATCGAAAGATGACACAAATGTTTCTATGTTTTTAGTTCATCACAAAGATTTAAAAAGGAATGGGAAAAATCCGATATATCTAACTGGCTATGGCGGATTCAATGCGTCGATCATGCCATATTTCTCAACCACCTATGTCGTGTGGCTTGAAGCCGGTGGAATGGTTGCAATTCCTAATCTACGGGGTGGAGGTGAATACGGACAGGAATGGCATAAAGCGGGAATGCTTGATAAAAAACAAAATGTCTTTGATGATTTTATAGCGGCGGCAGAGTGGTTAATCGAAAATAAATATACCAATCCAAAGAAACTTGCGATTGGTGGCGCAAGCAATGGCGGATTGCTCATGGGTGCAGTTACCGTGCAGAGACCTGATTTGTTTCGTGTCGTCTATTGTGGTGTGCCTCTCTTGGATATGCTCAGGTATCACAAATTCGGCTATGCCAATATCTGGGCAGAGGAATACGGAAGTGCTGATAATCCTGAACAGTTCAATTGCCTATTGAAGTATTCACCATATCATAATATCGTAGCTGGAATTGAGTATCCAGCGACACTTTTTGTGGCGAGTGAGAATGACGCACGCTGTTATCCATTACATACATTAAAAATGGTTGCCCATATGCAGGAAGCAAATCCCGATGGCGAGCCAATTCTGCTATTGGTTCAGAAAAACTCGGGACATGGTGGTGGAATTACATTATCTACAAGAATTGAACAACAGGTTGACATTTGGGCATTCCTGATGGATAAGGTCGGCTTGAAGACGAGATAGTAATAGATTATTCTTTAAACTCATTATTGTTTTTTCTTTTGAATCTCTTCTGCCCTCATTAGATATTCGTTTGCCTTCCCTTTATTACCCAAGGCACTATAGAGAGCAGCGAGGTTAGTCATTGCATCAATATTTTCAGGGTTAAGCTTAAGCACTTTGTTTTCGTATATGTTTATTGCCTCCTGGCATTTCTTTAACTGTGTATAACAGACACCAATATAAAACCACGCAAACTGGTCGTCTGTTTTAAGTTGTGTAACCTTCTCAAAGAATCCCAATGCATCTTGAAATTTCCCCAAATTAATCAATGCCTCGCCAGCAAAAAATAGGGCATCGAGGTCATCGGGATTCAATTCAAGGCTTTTCATTAAATTATTTAAGGCAAGACTATCCTTTTTTAAATTATAATAAATCATTCCTACATAGTAATAACTGCGTGCCAGATTATCAGCAATTTTGGCAAACTGTTCGATATTCCCCTTTTGACCAGCCAGACCTTCAGTAAATCCTAAATCTTTTTTTATTAACTGATCCAATTCATCAAGTTTGTTTTCCGACCACAATTTATTTATATTTTGCACCAGCTCCTTATTTTCAAGCACATTTTGGAAAACCAATTGGGCCATAATTCCGAATTTCGTCTTATAATACATGGTAGCAACATCGAAGTAGTATAAGCTACTATCAAATGCCTTGCCTTCAAATAAAACCTTACCAATGAGAAAATTGACATCGGGATTCTCTGGGTCAATATCAAGCGCCTTCTGGTATTCTTTGCTCGCCTCCTCAGACTTACCCAATTTATAGAGTATCGCGCCTTTAAGTGTATAGGCATTAATATTAGGTGATTTCACATAATTTATCATGCTTAATGCCTCGTCATATTTCTGCGTATTAAATAACTCTCGAGCGGAAAAATAGAACGCCTGATAATAGTAACTTTCACCCTCAGGTCGCTTATTCATCCATTTAATTGTTTTTATAGAATCAATCTCGAGTGCCTTTATTAGTGATGCTACCGCGCCTTGCCAATTACCAAGACCAATTTCACTGCCACCAAGAATAGTGTATAGCTCAAAATTTTTTGGCTCCTTTTTGATGCCCTCCAGGCATGCCTTCTTTGCCCGTGCATAGTCCTTCTCATTAAAATAAGCAATCCTTGCCGTATTCAAATAAATAGCCGCCGGCCCTGCAAAAAGATAACACAATAGAAATAGACCTATAATGATTAACTTGCGCATAAATCCTCCTTTCCTGTTTCCTACCAAAGGCTAGAGTGCCTTCGTATTACCTTCGTGCTCTTCTTTCATCTAACACCTTCGTAATTGCCATTACAAAATGTTCATTGAAGATAATCTTTTGGGTATCTTTAAGGTTGTAAAATTTTAGTTTCGCGTATCGCCATGGCTTTTTATTTATATAAAGTGCAAAATCAATATTCCTCTCTACCACATCAGTAAAATAATTTATGAAATCTTCCCTCGTGATAATATTGCATATCTTAGGAACGATAACCTTCTCTTCAATTAACCATTTTGTTTTATCTGTCTCAGAGATATTGAAGGCAATGGCAACTACATCAACACCTGAGACTGAACTTTTTATCTCAAAAACGATAGGATATTCAAAATTATCGCCAAATTTGAAACGAAGGTCTATTTCAAGATACCCATCTTGGATATTTTTGCCCTTGATTATCTGAATTGTATCAAATAGGTCATAACCACTACCAAGCCAACTGGGCAAAACAATCTCTTTATCTAATTTCATCTCTACCATCAGTTATAGCTTTATTATATTCAAAATTACGCCATGGTCAATATATCGGTTACTATTGTGCTATAGACAGAGTTTGGCGATGATCAACAAAGATTAATTGACACCGTGCCTTTTTTGATTATATTTTGCTCTAAAGGAAGATAGCATGTTGAAAATAGTTGAAAAGAGCTGGAATGAATTCTGGGCTTATTATTGGAGAATAACAGATAGACATCAAATACCCGGAATTTTTGAATGGGATAAGAGGCTGGTTAGTCTCATAGAAAAAGTCTGCAAAATTGCTCCACCAATGAATGTTTTGGATTTAGGCTGTGGCGGAGGCGACCAGGCAAAATTATTTGCCGAAAAAGGATATTCAATTGTTGGAATAGACATCGCAGAGCCTTTGATAGGGCATGCCCGCAAACTATTTGAAAGAGATGGGCTAACTGGAAAATTCATTGTCGGCGACATGCGAAATATCCAGTATAACAACGAATTCGACCTATGCACATTGCTGAGCGGCACATTTGGATTCTTCAGCGATGATGGAAATTTAGAACTCTTAAAGAAAATCCATTGTGCCTTAAAAGAAAACGGCAAGGTGTTTATCATGTATCTCTCACCATTTAGGGAACATAAAAGGGTAAGAACATGGCGAGAAATAGAAGCTGGATATCAACTTTCCGAAACCTGGTTTGATATAAAGACATCAACCTATCGTGGAACTATCCGTCTGATAATGAATGATGGTACCATTTTGATTCCCAAAAACGAAGCCGGGTATCATGCAAACGAGGTGATACGCTGTTACACAATCCCAGAAATAGAGGGCTTACTGAAAGAAGCGCATTTCGGAGATATCAAGTATCTATCACGAAAACATATTGATAATCTTGATGTCTTAATTGAACCCTGGGACACGAGGGATATTGTTGTGGCAACAAAGCGTTGATATCTAAAAGACAGCGGGGTTTTGGTCATAGATTAGCAATTGACTGACTACTTGATTTCGTGTGTAAAATGAGATATAACCCTGCAGTTTGGAGGTAGAATATATGGCAACACAAATAGAATTGATGGATATAAAGAAATTGGCGGCTAATATTGATGCAGAAATCCGTGCATTGCCTATGCAAAATACACCAAGCACGCGGACAGCGCGACGAAAATACTTGCATAAGTTAAAGCAAACAGGTGCAAAATTTGTTCTTGATCTGGCAAAAGAGCTTATAGTGAAATATCGCCACCGCTGGTTCGCCTATGAATTAATCCAGAATCACAAATCTGCTTTTCAATGTATAGCGGTATGTTGCCTTCAGCACAAATTCCAGACAGGGTTTAACTTTTAACTGATGTATTTTTAAGAGGATTTTTTTATTTTTTCGCAGTATTCGGGCTGACGCTTGCATAATATTGTTGACATTGCCTCTGGTTTTCACTATAATACCTTTGGTTTATTTCCATAAATAACAGAAGGAGGATAAATGATTGGCTTTTTGAAATTCTTAATAATTATCATTGCCCTAATAATTGGGGTATCTTGGGCAATCAAAATGAGAAGACCGGAGAGTGGCAGGCTTAGTGAGTTTCACAAATGGTCAATCAACTTCAGCCTGAAAGGAATAATTTCGGCAGTTGTCTTGTTCTTTGTTATCGTGATATTTGTTTCCAGTCTGGGTACTATCTCAGCAGGCCATAGGGGTGTAGTATTGAGTTTTGGTGCAGTCACCGGAAGAATTTTAGGTGAAGGACTCTATGCAGTGGTGCCGTTTATCCAGAGTGTTGAGGTGATGTCGGTCAGGGTCGAGGCCTATGAAGCCGTGGCCGCGAGTGCTTCAAGGGATTTACAGGAAGTTTCTACAAAAGTGACCCTAAACTATTGGCTTGACCCAACGATGGTTGGTAAGGTCTATCAGACATTGGGCCGTGAATATGAGAATAGAATTATTAAACCAGCCATTCAGGAGGCAGTAAAGGCATCCACTGCCCAGTTTGATGCGGAAAAACTCATTACTGAAAGGGCAAAGGTGAAGGAGAAGATTGAATTATACTTAAAAGAGAGACTTCTTACTCACGGGATATTGGTTGATGCGGTTTCCATTACGGACTTTTCATTTTCTCCCGACTTTACCAAGGCAATTGAGGCAAAGGTGACTGCCTCACAGTTGGCATTAAAGGCACAGCGAGACTTGGAAAGGATAAAGATGGAGGCACAACAAAAGATTGAGCAGGCAAAGGCTGAGGCCGAGGCATTGAGATTGCAAAAAGAGCAGGTAACCCAGGCATTGATTGAACTGCGAAGGATCGAGGTCCAGAGGTCGGCAATTGAAAAATGGGATGGACATCTACCTTCGGTGGTTGCCGGCAATAACCTCGTGCCAATACTGGATGTCTTCGGCGCGAAGAAATAATTAGAATATAAAAATGTAGCGTCCATTCCTGCCCGTCGCCGGGACAGGCTTCGGATGGGCGGATATAATAATTTAATATTTACACAGCTATTTACCCCGTTTTATATAATCGCAGAATTACAAAAAATAGATAAGAAATAATAGATTTGACCAGAGGTATATTCTCATCTCGCTGTTGTCCTTAGAAAATTAAAACTAAAACCTTATACACAATCCTGTCAATTTTACAACCACCGCAGTTCAGAATATCTCCTTCGTAAAAATACTCATAACCACAATATACTTTCTTTCTCACTTTCTCGAGAAAGTGAGAAAACTATGAATTGGGGGAAGATGTTGAAAACAATAATTTAAAAAGTTTACACCTGTCTTCCTACCTCCACCAAGAAATTTCTAACGGGGTTTATTATGCCAACTACCAAAACTTAAATTTATTGCAAGATAAAATGCTGAACGGGGTAGATAATACCAATCTTCTTCATAATGATAAAAACCTATTTCAAATCCGCCAAGAAAACCGAAGGGCATCTCTTCCACCCCAATACCCCAGTTAATCCTGATTCCACACTTTAGATAGCGGTCTGGTTCTCCACCCATTAATCCCTCTTGAGCAAAAGGTCTTGAAAAATAAGCGTAGATAATTCGAGTAGAATAACCACTCTCATGCTCATGCCAATTTGCATACGGCACATAATAAAAGGTAAGAAGGGCAAGACCTATTTTATTCTCTGTCGAAGTTGAAAACCAACCAGAATATTCTATTAGTGTGAATTCGATGCCAAATCCATAAGGTGGAGGTAATCCTAAGCCAATTCTGCCACACCCAATGGCCCAATAAGGCGGTATTCCAATACTTACGTCAAGAAAGCTTATATGAACCCACGGACTCTTCTGTTCTGTTTTTGCCTCTCCTATTTTGGGCATAAAAACAATAATCAAAATAATAAAGCAGAGCAATCTCTTCATAATGCTCGCCACCACTTTGTTATCCCGCACACATTGAGTCATTTTATCCGATATTCTATTTGAATACCAAAGTCAAAAAAGGCAATGGGCACTTTGTCTCGGGCTGCCTCCCAGAAGGACTCTTCGGCATTCATTCGCCTGACTAAAATAAATTCGTAACCGAGATTGAAATGTTGACTAATTCTTGATTCAAAACCAGTTCTCAAACTGAAACCCCAATCATTGAGAAAGGTTAAAGCCCACAATGTTCCACCTAAATATGGCGAGAAAAGCGTGCCTTTACGATAACCAAGGAACAAATTAAACCAGGTATCCAGAAAAAGGGCATAATGCCAGGAGATTGATAAATAGTTATTATCTTTCCCAGTAATTTCGCCTTTCCAATACCAGGTAAAATAGCAGAGGTCTTCAAAAATTGATTTAATAGAACTCTGCTCTTGCCACTCAGTAGGAGTCCATACATCAATTTTTAGGTAGGGATGGGGATAAAAAATGGTTGTGTATATCCCCCCTTCTTCAGAGAAATTCTCTATACCCAATTTTTTAACGAGTTTAGAAGTAGATATTTTTCCTTTACAGAACCCAAGTGACAATGTCTTCGTCCGTATGAAATTATCTTCCTCAATTGGATATAAATAATGTGTTGGATTGTATCCCTCGTAACTAATACAAATATTTGAGCCCTGTTTTACTGTTGGACCCCCAAAATTTGTAAATGGTCTTGGTGCACAGGCAATGAGGAATAAAAGAAAAAAATATCCTTCTTTTTTCATAGTGCAAAACCAACAGAAAAGAAAATACCCCCTAAGTCCACTGACCGACCCAGAAAATCGCTCCACCGAGATGAGTAAGTAGTTGTTTTGCCAATTGTAAGAATAATCCCTGCGCGATTTGGTTTTAAATTCATGCCGGTTTCGATTCCCCAGCCCGGTTTGAACTCAATTCCTTCCGGTCCAAAATATCCACCCGTAGCAAAGATAGAAGGTATAAATTCGAATCTGAGAAAAAAGTAATCACGATGGGTAGGGCCGATTCTCATTCCAAGACCGACCGGCAATTGATAAAACCTTGCCTCTAATCTCCCACCGACACTTGTAGATGTATCAAATCTTTTGGAAGCTAAACCGATTGTTTTGAAGAATAAAGAGAGATCAAGAAGACCAAGATGGTAAATAATTCCCTCTTTTGAGCCAAAACCTTTTATTGCTAATTCTGGGTCTGAACCAATTTGATAAAATATTGTGGTTGAGAACTTTAAATGCTTAAATGCCCAGGGTTTAAAATCGTATTTCAAAGGAATTTTACTCCCTAAATATCCTTCTGCAATTATACCAAGAAAGTAAGATAATCCAAAGGGATGCTCAAGGAGAAGGTATTCAATTGTAATTCCTGATAAGCTTCCGAGAAATATGCCGGTTAATCCTAAATTGCCTTGATAAAGGTCATTAAAAAGACAATAAGGAAAGAAAGTAAAAGGCACGCCAAGGAAATAAAAGTATGAAATGCTTGATGAATAACCAGAAGGTCCATAAATACCAAGCATCGGCTTCACCATAATAGAGATAAGATTTAATTTTGAATAGTTAGCAAGTTCTGCATAAGGTGTAATATCAATAGTTTGTAATCCATTAAATTCCTTGATTTCAAATTCTTTGCTTGCCATTTTATTTCTTATTATATCGTCCAATTCATTTTCCAATTGTCTGAACAAGCGGTATGTCTCGTTGATTGTATTCTCAGCCTTTTCCACAAAGCTGAGCAAACATCCCCCGGGTTTGGGAATCGGCTGTTTTCTTTGCCATATTTTACTTGCAACAATTCTTTTGAGATTAAGGTCATAGATTTGTCCGCCAACAGCGAAATTCAAATTGGTATTGCCGAAAAGGTCATTTTGAGTGAATAGATGTCTCAAGTGAAGCACTATTAAGTAATCACCATTATTTTTAAAGAACTCTGCCAAATTTTCTAAGGGTATATTTTTTAAAGAATCACCTTGAAAGGAAGGTAGATAAAGCGAATAAAGGCTATCTAAAATTGCGAATTTGAGATTATTTATATGATTAACTGAGTCAGGTAAAAAACCGATGCTTATAGCATCTTCATAGAGCGCTGCTTCCCGCACTGACCTATTATCTTCTAAAAGGATAATGAGCCTTTCTTTATTCTCAGAATTGGCAAAGAGTAATAATAAAAGAAATACAATAAGTTTCATATTTTAATTAAAAGGCCTAAACCAAATTTGTAAGTGCTCAAATCATAATATGAACCACCTTCGCCTTTTGCTTTCAGAAATTTTTTGCCAAAAGATGTAAGAACATCTGTTTTCTTTAATTTGAAATATAGCCCAACATCAAAACTCGGACAGGATGAAAATATAGGTGTAGTGTTATACCTTTCATATAATATACCTCCAGCAGGACCCATACTGATGTTGAGAAAAAAAGAAATGCTTTTAAATTTTTGAATTAATCCAAAGCCGATACCTGCGTGAAAAAGGTCAGACACTAACCCGGGTGGATAAAGCCATGATTCAACAACTGTCTCAGTTGAGGTATGTAAGGAAAGAAAAAATTTCCTATGGATAGGAAAAAGATAATGGATGTCGAAAGAGAATCCTGAAAGATTTATCTCTTTTTTAAGATTATTGCAATAGGCGAGGGAATAATTTATATAAACTGTTTTAGAACAATAGTGACTTTCCTCTTCTTTTTCTAAAGAAAAGCGCGAACCGATAAATGCACCGCCCAATCCACCTAACATCGTCATTCCCATCCCTCTCATCATTTCTGAAAGTGGAGGTGGGTAAGTCTGGGTATGTGGTAAATAAACCAAGTCATATAGGAGAAAAGAAAATGCACCAATACATGAACCGGTAATTAAGAAACTCCCTTTTTCTAAGTCTATTGCTTCAATCATCGCCATATTAAATCCTAAGGGTATTTGTTTAAGCGGTGTAGGAATTAAGTATATAAAAAATATAGGAGATTGGATAAGACAGCACCGTGAACCGAGTGTGCTTAGCTTATTCAATTTTTGATAAGATGATGCAATTGTTTCTTTACGCTTCTTAAACTGGACCAAGAGATTTCTTGTATTTTTTTCGATTTCAAACCTCGGGCATAATTTTACCTGTATCAAAACATCTTCTACCGCTTGCTGTAGCACAGTTTTTGTCATTTTCCTATTTCTGCCCATTTTATGTATTCCAATAGTATCTTTTGAGATTAGTTGTAGTGTAAACAGGTCATAGTATTCATATTCAGCACAGCAAATGATTTTGTTAGAATATTGCAAATTGGAAACAAATTGATGAATTTGAATCAATAATAAGTCAGAGACTTGGGTTCTATCTTTTATAAAAGATAATCGGCCATCATAGTTAGTAATATCATCCAACGAGTCCAGTTGAATACTATTTAAAGTATCAATCCTGTCATATAAACCAGCATCGCTAAATCTTTTAAAGAATTCATATTTTATCTGTGTGGTTGGTATCCCAGAAAGGATCTTTGCCCTATCGGTTCTTGCATCATCAACTATTATTAATAAACTCTTAGTCGCTATCAAAAAGAAGAAAAGAATCGCCATTATAACCTTAAGATTATTTTACCTAAATATTATAACAGGTCAAGATGAGAGTTGTCTATTATTTATTTCACAAATAGCATAACCAACCTTACTCATTTTCTGTCCTTTTCGAAATTTTTGCAATTGCGCATTTATATAATTATATAAACATCAAAATCAAAATTTTTTAAAAAGCATCAGCTAAAGAGGAATTTTAATCGGCTGCTTAAGATTACTTAGCATATTTTCATATTTGGTTAATTCATCAAATATGAAAATATGTGTTGACGGATTGTAAATATCCGAGCTTATTGAAGTTTACCAAATACAATTACATTTTATTTTTTATAATCCATGCCAAGCATTTTCCACATTTGGATTGTCTCTTTGCATAAACCGATGTTTTTGTACTTATATTTTTGGTTCAGATATTTTATGATTTTCGAATACATCTCAAACCTTATTTTCGTATCAATTTTCTTACCCCAATTTGACCGTTCGGTGAGATATTTAACCCAGGATTTGTCGGAGCAGCCATTTATCGTGCTTTGAAGACCCCGTAAAGAACCGAGCGTAATTCTCTCAGGAATAAATCTGGCAAATAATAAATCAACCAATTCAAGATAATGTTTTTCCCAGTTTTCAATCGGCACCATCGGGTCAATTCGCATTCTGACTTCGTATCCAGCATCATATAATTTCTTTGCGGCTTCTAATCTTTTTTCGACTTTCGGTGCTTTTTCCCATTTATTAGCAACCGGGATAGCATTGATTGAGAAGCTCATAATCACTTGTTTATGAGAATTGATTTCCAGAAGATTTTTGATATTTGTTGATTTTGTTAAAAATAGAACTTTATGTTTATTCTGTGCTTCAAACATTGGAATGATAAATTTTGAAAATGGTCGGTCACCATTTTCAAACATTAAAGAATCCGCAATTTCGCCGGTGTTCAAAATTTCAGGTGACTCAACTTTTTCTAAAAATGCACGGGTATGCAATTCAATCTTATTGTAATCTTTAATCACTGGTGCCTTACCCTTCGGATGAAACCTGAAAGTTCCTTTCAAATAACACCAACTGCAATCATATGGGCATCCATAAGCCCATTTTAATTCAAGAAAATGTGGACAGACCACATCATTTAACCGCTTCGGTATCGGCGTTTTATCAAATCTTTTTATGATCGAACCGTCGCTCACCCGTTCGACCAATTTCATATTTTTGCCATAGGTAATACCATTGTCTTCACATTCATAAGAACTTCGCTTTTAAGATACTTTTGCAAACAGGACAACGGAATGTATACCTATTTACCTTTTTGAAAAATAAACCTGTATCATTATATGAACTATCGCTTTTGTGACAAGTGAACAATCGGCCATCAGATGAAACATCTTCTATCAAACCGCACGAACATTCGAGTAATTCTCGGTCATGGATGAAAATCCCCAAAGATTCAGCCTGCTTCTTAATCGCCGTGAGCTTTTTCACAATTGGCGTGATACTGGACACCAACGAGGGAACGCTTTTGGTTTTCTTTTTCATCTTCATTGTTAACATTCAGCAGCGGTCTATTGTATCACACAAAATGGTCTATGTCAAGATAATTTTCAACCAGGCGGTATTCATCACAAATATAGCACAATGTATAATGTAAGATTCGACCCCATTCACTCTTTCAATCAAAATATAGAGTTATGCACCAAATCATTCCTCTAACTTTGCTTCAAGCTCGGATTTAAAGTAAACATAATTCTTTTCCCGTAAAGCCTTGAAGAATTGGTCATAACTTTTCGGTGATAGAAACTTGAAATAATACCTGTGTTCGTTTTGTAGTTCATTTAGATGGCCAAAATGTGCGTGTGCATATTCTAACTTTGCTGCATTTTCCGCACTCACATCATCATCCATTTTTATTTCCACCACAATGATATCGTTGGCTATCTTAATGAAGAAATCGGGATTAAAACTTCCGCGTTTTGGGTGTTCGCCTTTGCGCCACGAATATTCGATACTATAGAAACCGATGTCAGGCGATTTTATCCATGTATCCACTGCCTTAGCATTTTCTTCTTTTGTCAAATTTTGAATAAATTTTCTTTCAGGTTTTGAGGATGACAAGATAACGTTTAATGGTGTCTTGAAATTGTATTTATTTTCAATTTTTACTATGTCAATTAATTCACCATCGTCTTTCATATTAATCAATTCCTTCAACAACTTTTGGTCATGCTCATCACTTACTGTTAAAGCGTAATCATCATAAAAAAGCGTGTTATCACGACGTAGAGCGCCAATGCCAGTGCTATGCTTGTCCATTTTCTGTGTGTTAATCTTATATGGTTCTTTGGACTTAGGCACAATCCGTGGAAATATACTTCTGCCCCTTTTTATTACTCCAAATGCCTGCAAGGTCTTCTGTCGATTTTCTTCGCTGACCTTGCCGGTCTTGTCATTAACTTTTTGCAATGACTGCTTAATAAATTCTATAATTTTCGTTTCTGGCCATTCCTTGCTATATTTAGTACCGGCATCTTGGTCATGCCACAATAATCTATTAAAAATGTCATGAGCCACCTCTTTTATAGGGTACATATTAAATTTAATTTCGTATTCCTTAATATCACGAACACCGGTCACTGCCATTTCGTATTCGGTTTTTCTGGGTAATATTTCATCCTGGCTTGAGTAAGTGATATAACCCTTTTTGAGCAATTCAAACTGGTCTTCCTTAATAAATTCTTTGGTTTCAATAATATCTTTTTCGTAATCAATCTGGTGAAGTTCAAAATTGTAATCTTCTTTCTTTGTGATTGGGTAAGAGTATATGCGCTTTTCGTATTCCATCACCTCGTCAACCAGATGTTTAATATTTTTCGACCATTTATCGTGGTTAAAGACCGTTACCACGGGTTGTTCACCCTTATAGATTTCAGGTATTCTTAAACCCCTGCCCAGAACCTGGGCAATAAGGAGCTTGGAATTGAATGCCCGCTCTTCATGTGGAACAATTTGAAAAACATTCTTAACATCCCATCCTTCTGAGAGCATACTGACCGAAGTAATCCACTCAATAGAATTATCTTTGTCATCCACTCGACGGAGAATCGGAATATTTTTCTTATGTTCGTTTGCCGAGGTCACAATGAGCACCTTTTCTGCAGTTGTCTCTTTATCAGTCTTTTCCATCCGGGCGAGGAACTCGGTTAGTTTGTTTGTAAGACGCTTACACGCCGCAATATTTCTTGTAACCAGTATAGTTATTGGCTTTACTTTTCGATATTTTCTCTTTTTGTTTTCGATATGATTATCATAGATTTTCTGGAATTTTTCGTCCTCGTTGCCTGAAGAATCTTCAGCGACATAGCGGATTGATTTGATAAATTTCGCCTCAATTGAATCCCGCAAGGAAAAGCGGTGAATGACATCCGTGAAATAATCGTCGCCAATATAGCAAGTGCCAGAGAGACTTGCGATGAACCTGAATCCATATTTAGGGTCAATCAAAAACTCTTTCCATTTTTTAAGAGCAACATCTGAAGGACTCATCATGTGGTGTGCTTCGTCATTGAGTACCAGTGTTCGGCCACCTTTACCAGCAAGACTATCTTCAATTGCGGATTTAGTGTGAATATACGTAGCATGAATATTCTCAATACAAATATTGCCTTTTTGAATCGTGTTTGATGCATTGATAATGCGCGGGGAGATTATCTTGGCATCGGGCGGCAACAGGTCTTTTAGTGTTCTATCACCAGACAAAAGCCTGAATTTTTCGGTCAGTCCTGCTTCAATCGTATTTGAAGGACAGAGAACCAAGACCTGATCCACTGCTCCTTCGGCAAGCATAATTCGTGCAATGCCATACATTACATAACTTTTTCCTGTGGCAGTTGCATGGTCAAGCGAACAGGAAAGTTTGTCTGGCAGTTGCAAATAACCGACAAAATCATCAAACGAAGAATATTTTTCTTGCAGTTTTGGATTCTGATGATAATTTTCCTCAGCTAAATCTTTAAGATTATTATATTCGCCGCCTAGAAAATATCGCAGGGTTATGCGAATTGCCTCTTTCTGATATTCCCGGTCCTGGCACAAAGCATCTATAAAAGCCTCATATTTATTGGGCTCAAACTTCTTAGGGTCGTAGTTCGGCGATACTTTAAGAACTAAATCTTTATTCTGGAAAGTCTGGCGTTCAAGCATACGGGATGCTCCTTAGATTGACACAAAGGAAACGCAAAGGAAACGCAGTTGACGAAAAGTTGGCGCATATCTGACGAATAGGCTCTGAAAAAACCCATTTCGACATTAAAAAATGTCCGAAAAATGTCCGAAATATGTCCGAAATTTATCATAATCGTCCGTTACTGTCCGAAGTCGACACGTATTTGACGTATATCTGCCACATTTCCAACACTTTTATACCGTCATAACGAATGTTGGTTAACGCAAGGTTTACGCAAAGTTTACGCAACATTTCATTCCTTTATAGTATAATAGACGGCTTTGCCTGTTCCTTTTCTCTCAATTATTGAAAGATTCTGCAGCCTTTTCATATATCTATTTGCCATTACTCTACTGACATTGAACATCTGTTGAATTTCGCTGCTTGTTATTCTCTTATTCACTCTTATGTGCTCGATAATTTTTCTCTCCTGTTCATTCAAATCCAATGATGCTAAGTATTCTTCAGTAAATTTGGATTTTCTAATTGTAATCACAATACTTGACCCGGCATACTCAAAATCTGGTTCCGCAATTTCCCATTCCTTACACCACTCAATTATTTTGTTTGTCCCGGTGCCAACTTCCTCAATGTATTTTATCCAGAAGAAAGCCTTTGATATAAGTGGATTAAAAGGTTTTGATTCGTGTTTTTCTTTTAAGGTTTCAATTGTCCAACCTTCAGGCAGTCGGCCAGGATTCCAAAATTCAATTCGGTCATCGAATATTCTTACCTGAGTTTTCGAAGAAGAACGATAATCCCTATGTGCCAGAGCATTTGCCAATGCTTCTCGTATCGCTTTGGGTGGATATTCCCACTTTTCCTGACGTTCGAGCTTGCCATCTTCAATCCAAGAAGTCAAAGAGATGTGGTCAAAGATAAATTTTTCTACCTCAACTAACTGATCAATAAGGTTTCCGGTAATATCCTTCATATCAATCATTGGGCCGCTAACGCCGGTGCCTTTGAATCTCACACACTTTACCTCAGCCTGCATAAAATAATCTTGTGGACACTTGCCAAAGAGCAATATAGCTGAATTTGTCAATTTATTTTCTTGCGTCAATTTTAACCTGGTTAATATTTCTGTTAAGGATGAATCAGGATTGATGTCCAATCCTCTCTCGATTTTGGCTTTCTTAACAAAATTTATTACTTTATTATAGTCAATATCATCTAACCCGGAATCTTTGTGAATTTGAATATCAAACCTCAATTTATCTCTGTGCTTTTCTAATATCGCTCGTTCATATTCTGTTTTAGACATTTTTACCGTAGATTTTCCAACCCGCTTATATGGACGTCCGAACGCCAGGACTAAATGGTCTTGCGATTCAGGTACTTCAATCATAATAATGTTTTTGCCATCTTTTTGCTCAACAGTAATCTTGGGCAAAATTTGAGGGTCTGTATTTTGAGTAATTTTATTGGTCAACTTTTCTATTGTATCCTTGCCAATATTCACTCCTATTATTCTACCTGAATTTGATACGCCAATAATTATCTTTCCGCCACTCGCATTCGCCATCGCCGCCACCGCTTCCACAATCCTATCCGCCTGCGATAACGAGGGTTTGAATTCAACAACTTCGGATTCTTTTAAATCAATCATTGCATACCTAAATTTTCATATTCTTTGTCATCATAATTATCTATCAAGCGACTTTCTTGACATACGATTATGAACAAAGTAGAACTTGCATCATTGAATCCTAATAGTCAGAATGTGTTCATTTCCTTCGGAATTTTCTTTTCAACATAAACGATACCCAATTTAGTAATCTTGATTTCATCATTATGTTTGTGAATTTTATCTTCTCCTTCGAGTTGATTAAGCACAGTCGTTACATGGGTCGAAGTTTTTGTTTTTATCCAATTCTTAAGATTTTGAACCGAAACATAGTCGGGGCACTTATAGTAAAGAATAAGTAGGACTTTATCTTTTACAGAAAGATTAGGATTGAGGACCTTAAGTTGTTCACCAAATTCTTCGACTATCGGCACTTTTCTCGCCGCTATAGACTCGATGATTTTTTGAACTTTATTTGGGTCTTCCTTACTAAAAAGTCTAATAAGTTCAGCAAGAATCCAATCACAAGCAGTAACTACGAAAATTGAATCCATGAAATTAGGATTTATATCCTTTACATGTGCAACACCCCGTTTACTTCGTATGTCATAAATTGCCCTAAGAATTCGTGGGATATGAATTCTGAGGGAGTCTGCAAATTTATCCTTTGGCAACTGTTCGAGTTCCTTCGATAGATTATCTAACTTTATGTCAGTGTTGAATGGCGTATAATTTCTTTTAGTTATATCTTCAAGAATTCGCATTACGACTTCCGCAAATTTTGCGCAATTCAATTGACTTGGTTCGTATTGCCCTAGAGAGAATCTCTGTTTCAATTCACAATAATATTTTAACAACCTATTAACAAGATTCTTATTAATGTGACCTGAAAGCAAAGTATTTACGTATTCCATTATTTTTTACCTATTTTAGGCAACTGTTTCTCAACAAACTCTTCACCGAAAAGTGTTAATTTATACATCCCTTTCCCACCACCTCCAGCCAAGTATGCTTTTTTGCCACTAGCCATTCTTACAACGTGCTGTCGTACATTTGTTGGTTTAGGTATGTTCGCATTTTTAAAACAACCACTAATGTCTTTGATTTTAAATTCTGATTTTTTCTCTTTTTTTGTTAGCCAATATGCAAATACAACACAGGCTTCATCATGAGTATTGGGGTTTTTCTGTTTATAGAACTCTGGTAAAGTAAGTTTTTCCAATTCCAATTTTCCTTTCTTATTATCAAAACTAATAGTACCAGTCTCCTTAGATGGTTTTTTCTCAATCTCAAATATTTCTTTCTTTAGTTTTTCTATGTGTTTTTCTACAAACTTCTTATCTCCTTCAACATCTATTTCAACGTCTTGCTTTTTGATTCTCATTTTGTAGATTTTATCAGCCATTTTTACCTCCTTAAATTTTAGTCTGCCTAAAATCCTTCAAGGTTTTCACTTCCCTCTTCTCATTCCCAAAAATATCAATGTAAATAATCATCATTTGGTCTTTGATTTTGGCGGATGGAAAACGGAGTTCGTAATCGCTTTTCTTTAAGTCTTCAGCGTAGAAGACTTCATCTAAATCAAAGACTTCGCCGTTGAAATCATAATCAAGCATTACCATTGATAGCGTTTCAAGGTTTTTGAACTCCATCGGCTTTCGGGAAATGACTTTGCTTTCAAATTTTCCAATCTTTATAACACATTCTTTAGATTTACCCGTGAAAAGGTCTCTTTTCTTTGGTTTATCAAGATAATATTTGCATTCCACGGTCGGGGTTTGAATAAAGTCAAAGCCTACGGCATCAACTGTATCGTTTACATCCATTTCGCTGACCGGTTGCTTTATCTTCGTAAATCCTCGCTTGTGAATTTCTTCAATGATAGAATACGGTATGCGCAGAACATAATATCGTATTTTGCCTTTTTCAATATAGTCCTCAAGGAACTGAACCGATGCCGCAGGCGCAATTATAAAAAACCGCCTGCCAATTTTGTCGCCAAGATATTGGTGCAGGTCATCAATGAAACCACGGTCCATAACGGCGTCTTTATGTTTTTGATAATTGAAAACCATTACGCTATCTGCACCGAGATAACCATCAAGTCCAATTTTCGAAATATCGTGTTTCTCGTCCCGACATTGAAAAAGTTTTAATGCAAAGTCCCGATACTGTTCCCAGGGCAATTCTTTAATCATTTTATAGTCGTATAATCCAGCATTAAAAAGAGTAAAAGGTTTACAAGGTTTTCCATATTTTCCGCCAGAGCCGGATTTCGCTTTGCTCAACTTTTTATTTTCTAAATTCTTGCTTTCAGCAATATTTAACAGTCGCTTTTGCATCGTATAAATCGCTAACTTTCCACAATCTACACCAATCCACCGTCTCCCAAGTTTTTCAGCAACCGCAAGCGTCGTGCCTGAACCAGCAAAGCAGTCCAAGACAAGATCGCCATCTTCTGAAGTATATTTTATTATTCTATAAAGTAGATCTTCGGATTTCTGTGTCGGATAGCTCCCTGGGGAGTTATCATACCCATAGATATCAAACCAATTTGTATCAACCAGTTTGTGTGTCTTTGGCGATACCCAATAATAGCATCGTGTTGAGTTCGGTTCTCTCTTAATGAACTCTTTTATTTTGCCAGTCATTACCCAGTATTCATAAATACTCATTTCTTTACTGTATTTTGCTAAATACTCACGGTAGTTCTTGACTGCACGTTCAGCCCTATCTCGCTTCCATCGCCATTGGCCATGTGTTAAATTAATGCCCAATAATGGGTATCTTAAAGTAGGTCTATCAGCATTATTAAAGAAATTGTTCCATTGATCATCTTCAGACTGTTCCCTGTCCCGTTTTCCGGGTTCAAACCTTGTTGTTGGAGACTTTGAATACCAAAAAAGCGAATCAAAAGCAATATTTAACCTTCTTACTTCTTCAAACTGTTGTTGTATATTTTTCACCTTCCTTCTAATAGATATCTCATTACGGAAGTTTGGTGGTCCAAATACTTCATCGAGTATAATTTTTATTGCATGGCCTAATCGATAATCCAAATGTACATATATACTCCCATTTTCAGATAATATTTCCCGTAGAAAAATAAAGCGATTTCTTAGAAACTCTAAGAAAACTGTCCCTGCAATTTTATCCTGATATGCTTTCTGGTCTTGACTGCCCTCAAATTCCTGTTTCGTGGCGAAAGGAGGATCAATATAAATCAACCGCACGCCAGGTGTGCCGTCGGCGTTTTTGAGTTTGCCTTCTTGTTTCATTTGCAAAAGGGTTTTTAATACTTGCAGGTTGTCGCCAAAGATGAGCAAGTTGGTCCAATAGTCACTCAAAGGGACAGTCCCGATTCTACGAGCTTCGCTCCGTAAATCTTGGGACAGTCCCTGCATGCTGTTGCGGAAAGTTTTAACCGGCTGCAATGGAACCGCAATTGTGTCAGCAAGAATGTCTTCTTCCCGCTCCTTGTCCGCATAAACAAGTTCATATTCTTTCTTGGTCTCAAATAAAATTGCTTTGTAGTCCTCAGGCAACGGCTTACCGTCCTTTAGATGTTTTACTATTTTTTCTATTTCCTCTTCAGTTAACTTTCTCATAGCTCTATTCTACAACCTCCATATATGAAATATATCTTTTTTATGACTTGTGTCAAGAAGGTATTCTTTAGTCTTTTTGCTTATAAACTGACATAGATTCAAATCCTCTTTTGACCAGTTGGAATAGTCTTGTTTAGACATTGGTTTCGCTACTATTCTGTAAAGTCTGTCGTTCAAGAATAACAATATTCTGACCCCATGGTATTTGTGCAACAAGCTGTTGCACTTTTGGTTTGCCTTTGTATTCGAGATAAAATTTTCTCATATACTTCAAGTTTCGTTCGGAAAAACCGCTGTTCTTAGGAAACTCCTTTCGCAAATCTCGAGATAGTTTTTGAACTATCTTTTGTCCCCACCCCAATTTCTCTTGTTTCTCAATGATTGATTTACCGATATACCAATAAAGGTTAATAAGTTCCTTGTTAACTACTCGATAAGCCTGATATTGAGCTGCTCTTATTCTACTTTTGAGGTTATTTAGAAACGCAATATACTCTTTATTCCTATTCATAATTGCCTATCAGATTTTATGCAAAAGAGTCGAATAGTCAAGAAAAAAAACTATAACGAGGGATTTCTTTGAATATGAGATTGCTACCCCCGCACCTATGCATAGGTGCGGGGTCACAATGACAATTTCGGATCAAATCCTCTTTTGACCAATTAAAATAATCTTTTTTATTCATTTCTTACCCTTATTTTTGTTAGACTATTATAGTAAAAACCCTATTTTTGTCAATCTTAATCCTTTTCAAACAAATTCAAATAGTCTTTGTAAATAAAGAGGCGACCATAGGTAATCTCTTTGTTTTTAGGTGTTAAAACGCCTAACCTGACAAACTTTTTCACCAGGCGATTTGCGGCTTCTCGAGAAAGACCCGTGAATTCCTGTATTTTGCGGACATTTATGATCGGAAGTTTGTATAAATTTCTCAACAAAACCACGGCATTTTTACTCGCCCTGCCCAATGTGGAGACTCGAGATAAATCCTTTTGGTGGAAATCTCTCAGGTATAAACGCCCTGAAATTACTTTTTTGTTGGATATATCGTCCAATCGTTATCATATCAACTCTCCATAAATGTCAACATTATATCCATAAAGTTGACATTTGTCAAGTAGTTGTCAACTTTGGATCAGTCTTTCCTACGCCATTTAACTCCTCATTTCCGCGGCTCAAATCCTCTTTTAACCAATTTGAATAATTTTCTTTAGTCATTTTCTGTACCCCGGGATTCTTTATTGCCGCAGGGTCAGAATTAGTTGCAAGTTCTTTAATATATGCATCTGATATTTGATTATTGATTACAGTTAATAAACTTTTTATCGCTGCCCGCTGTATTGATTCTCTCATACCCAAAGATTTAATGATTGAATAAAAATCAATTTCTGCACCTTGTTTTTCTTTTAATTTAGATTCAAATCCTTCGGGAATTACAATTATCATCTTCGCATCTCTTTTAATCATTGTTTATCCACTTTAATCATTTTGCTTTGCTATTACTTTTACAAAAACCTCTTCTAAATTCTGAGAATTATGTTTTCTCTTTAACTCTGCTGGTGCACCCGTCTCAAGGATTCTGCCTTTGTTGATGATTGATACACGATGTGAAAGAAACTCTACCACAAGCATATTATGTGATGATAAAAGCACAGTAGTCCCTATCTTTGCATACTCAATTATTATTTTTCTCACTTCAAGCGAGTTTACCACATCAAGTCCACTGGTCGGCTCATCGAGGATTGCGAGTTTTGGACTATGCATTAATGCCCTAGCAACAAGGAGTTTTCTTACCATCCCTTTGCTATAGGTCTGGACCTTATCCTTAATTCTTGGACCTAAATCTGCAATTTCAATTGCCCGCTCAATCATCTTTTTTTATCTTGATAATTGTGCGCATAAAATTCAGCCATATATTCCAGATAACTGATTCCCTTCATATTCGTATAGGCACCTGCTTCCTCAGGTAGATAGCTGATTGACTCTCTCACCCTGGGTCCATCATTGACCACATCAGATTCGAAGACCTTTACTTCACCTGAAGTTGGTTTTAAAAGTGTAGCAATTATTCTTAAGGTTGTAGTCTTACCTGCTCCATTTGGTCCAATCAGACCAAAAATCTCGCCTTGATTAATATCGAATGAAATACCATCAACTGCCCTGATTTTTCCAAAGTCCTTGACCAGATTGTTTACAGTCAAAGCACTCATCGTTTGATTATATTACAAAATTTAAAAATGTCAATCTTCAATTACTATTTGCTTGACAAATACACAATTTTCACTATGCTCTATCTAATAACTATCACTAAGGGAGGTAAGATGAAGAATCCAAAACGAACATACATATTAATTGGGCTGTTGGTCTATATCTGTTTTGGTTTTGCTGAGGAACAACAACGGTTGGTTGTAATGATTATATATTAAAACCGAAAGTCAATTTTTCTGCATATTGCCCTTGACACAATACTGAAAATAGATATACTATACTAATAATTCAAGCTAAGTCGTTTATTTGCGTTGTAAGCTGAAGATGTCGTAAAACCATTATTCGAGTTCTCAACCTAATAAACAGATTACAGCTTGGAAGGAGGCTCAAATGCCATATGGAAGAGTTAAGTGGTTTGATAGTCGAAAAGGGTATGGCTTCATCGAGAAAGAAGATGGTAGTGGTGATGTTTTTGCCCACTTCCAAGAAATTGTGGGTGAAGGATACCGCACTCTGAGAGAGGGAGACCGTGTCAAGTTCGAAATTGTTAAGTCTCCCAAAGGAGATAAAGCTACGAAAATCGAGCGTGTGTAAGACACATTGAAAGAGCCCCACACTTTAGTGCGGGGCTCTTGGTTACTGATTTGAGGAAAATATGCCTTTCAAATTTACTAAGATCCTTCTAATCTTTTTGATTATATGTTGTGTTTATAATTTTTTAATTGCACAGCGAAAAGAGAGATCCGACAACAAAATCTGGACGCCATATTATAGTTTCACAACAGGCAAAAAGATTTTTTATACAGCAGATGAGATATCACAATATACCAAGGGTTCTTCCGGAGGTAAAGAGAAATTACAGATTTGGGTTTTAAAACATAATGAAGATGATGGCTGGCGCCTCGTTTTGCGTCTCAGTTCAACATATTATCGCATTGATGAGAGCGGTGAAAGAAGCGATTATCCCGAAAAGGTTGTTTGGGCGTATTGTGATTTTTACTCAGATGGCCGATTTATTTCGAACATATCTTTGAATAAGATGGCATTCAATAATCTCTTCATGCCGAAATTTTTTATACGTTTACCTGACGATACAGCAATTGCCCAGTCTGGTTGGGGATATATTGACCCTCGGCTTGATGAGCACTACCAATACGACCTGAATAAAATACTATCCACAGATAGCTTGTGGGTTGTTGAAATAGAACACCAAACACCCTTGGATTCAATTTATATTTTAACAAGTAATTCAAGACTTTATATTGATAAGAAAAAAAGGTTACCAGTGTATAAAAAAACTGAAAGAGTACAAGGTTATGGCAAATATGCTGGCACCACCAAGACAGTAGTAAATTTGGATTCCATTATTGACATTGATACCGCATGGGCTGAGAACTTCTCCCGAGACCTTGGCGTATATTTTCAGACAGAATCACTCTATAATGAATTACTTGAACAGGCAGAAAAACGACCAGATAAATTAGATTCACTTATTTCGCAAGCAGTGTTAATTTTGCAAGAAAACCGAAACCGAATCACTGATACCTTGGTTCAATCAGAGATAGATAAATTGATAGCAGATTTTGAAAAAGACACATCGTATGTGAGAAAAGAAACTGAAACAAATACGATGTTTCTTCACCAGCCAGCAGCCGAATGGAAGACCAAAGATTTAAAGGGCAAAATGCATTCGCTAAAAAAATATAAAGGTAAGGTCGTTCTACTCGATTTCTGGTATCGCGATTGCCCATGGTGCATAAGGTCTATGCCCAAAATTAAACTGGTTGCTGAGTTTTATAAAAATCAACCAGTGGTAGTTCTTGGGATGAATATTGATAAAGATAAAAATAATGCACTCTTTGTTGTTGATAAACTGAAACTCAGTTATCCCAATCTTATCGCTGGTAACATTGCCAAACAATATGGTGTCGGTAGTTACCCAACTTTAATAATTATTGACCAAAAAGGAATAATTCGTGATATTCATATCGGCTGGTCTGATGACCTTTGCGAAAAAATCACCAAGTCAGTCGAGGTGCTGCTAAAAAAAGAATAAAAATAACAAGATATTATTTCCGCAATGGCGCTGGCCATTATGAAAACATGGGACTACCACTGGCAGAGCCTGCCCGCGTAGCCATTATTCTTTCCAGGTCCTCTTTGCTACCAAGGGTTCTTTATAAAATATAAATTCGGTATTCGTTTCCTCAAATCCCTTATCAAGACCTTTCTTCATTACTGATATAAGTAGCATCTTTAAATGATCTTTGATTTTATTATCTAATTCTTCCTCTGTTATTGCCTTCATTTCTTTTGGGTCAATCTTCAGGTCTATTAACGCCCGCTCTTTCGAAATTCTGCCATACCAGAAGAGATCGTTTTCAGGAGCCCTGATCTGGTATTTTACTATGTAATCGGTTTTCTTATCGTCCGCCTGCCAGAATTTCAAAAAGTATATAATATAGCTCTTGCCTGTCTCAGCAGTATATTTAAATTCATTCAACGGTTGAAACATTTCCGCTTTTCACCATCTCCGATTATTTATCCTAATAGATTCTTTTACCATCTCAGTAATCATGCTGCAGTTGATTATACCTTCCAGGATATTTATATGTAAAATTAATCGTAATAAGTTAAACATCCTAAAACAGTCCTTCATGATTGATCAACAATCCATTATATTCATTATTCAAAAGTTTGTCAATACAGCGAAATTCTAAAAATAATCTTGCTGATAATAAAGAACAAAATTGTCATTGACATAGAACAATTAATAATTATAATATTATGATTGGAGGCGACATGGACCGACGGAAGTTTTTGAAGATATTGATTGCCGGTAGTGCGGGTTCCTTGCTCAGCCGTTCATTTGGGCAACGCCTACCTGATTTATTTGATAGGTTTAGAGCCCTTCCTAACCCGCAGGTCAACACATTTTCATCCGAAATTGTTCTCAACAGCCGCAGGTCTTATCATAGTGGCTATAGTGGAAGTCTGTCTGATCAGATTCTGGCTAATGTGCTGTGGGCTACGGCGAAGGCACCGATGGTCGGTACAAACCGAATAATCTATGTTGCACGTTCTGATAATGTCTATCGTTATGACCCTGTCGTGCACGATATTATTTTACACCTTGCGGGCAATCACATGTCTGAGGCAAACTGCGCCTTTGAAGTCGGTGTAGCAAGTGACCTCGCCGAAGACGCCGGTGCGGCGTTACATTATGCTCATCTGGCATCGATTTCTTTCTGGGCGACAACCAGCAATCAACCCTCTGGTTGTCCAAAAGAAAGTGCCACGACCAATGCTAATAGCACCTGGAACCCTGCCTTGAGCGTTCAGATGGTTAATTGCTATGGTCGAATGCCGACCGTCAGTGGAATTACAAACCAGCTCGTAGCAATATCTTCCGATGGCAGTCTGCCCAATCCCTTAACCGACGGGACGGTTATCCTTGAGAATGGGCTTGCAAATCTTCATTACGGAAACCAGTTTTCCAGCAATACTTTAAATCTTAATGAACTCTCGCAGATCGCATGGGCTTCGTATGGTAATACCCCACATACGACATCCAATAATCGAGCTGGTATAACTGCCGCCTCGGCGGTAGCAAATTATTATCTGACCGGTCGTATCTATATAGCACGCCCCGAAGGAGTCGAACGGTATCATATTCGTTTACCCTCTGGTCAGGCAACGACCCGAGACCATCGCATCGAAAGGGTGATAAGTGGCGACCGCAGACCACAGTTGAGAGCAGCGGTTGCACGGATACCCCAGACTGCTCCAGACTATTTTGTTTACTGTGCGACGACCGCCGGTCGTCATCAGCTAATTGAAGCTGGGTACTGCGCAGCAGGTGCATTGCTCCAAGTAACTTCCTCGAATCTGCAAGGTTATTTTACGGCAAATTTTACTTCATCAGAACGAACTGCAATTATTAATGCTCTAAGTATTCCATCTGGCGACCTCCCACTGGTGATCTTCTCAGCCGGTCAACCCCTGGTAGGGATTGGCGAGGGAAAGCACGATGCAGTAAAGTATCTCGTAGCTTCACCCAATCCCTTTACAACGAGTATAAAGATAAGTTATGGATTAGATTCTACACGACATGTGAAACTGGCGATTTATGACCAGGCAGGTCGGTGTGTGAAAGTACTAACAGACAGGATAGAGTCTAAGGGCGATTTCTATGTAGTTTGGAATGGCCGGGACAGCCATGGTAATAAGGTGCCAGAAGGCATCTACCATTCAGTTTTGAGGGCGGGCTCCAGCGAATATAAAGAAAGCCTGATTAAACTAATGTAATCAAATTGTAGATATTCTACTTGAGACCATCGGCGTTGAGGTCTTCGTCGAGATAATTATGAATAAAGCTGTCCCTAATGTAGGGACACACCTTGCGCCGAGCGATACGATGAATATTCAAAAGATGCCGGACCGAGATGTTGTCCGCTGTTATATTCTTTCCGTCTGTCCCGCAGGCGAGCATTAATGAAGGCTTGAGCTTGTTGAACGTGCCACCGAGGGCACCCTGCGAGGCAGGTGTATTCACCAGAATTCGTCCGGCCTTCACAACCGAAGCGAAATACTCAATGTCACCCTTATCGTTCGTGAAGATACTGGCGGTATGCCCCAATCCACCGTGTTGATTAATCTGACGGCAGAGCTCGATTGCTTGTTTAAAGTCATCGGCTACATAAAATGCCAGGATAGGAGCCAGAATCTCGAGTGAGAGGGGAGATTGAATGCCAACTTCTTCGAGCGGGGCGATTAGGACGGTCGTGTCCGGCGGGACTTTAATACCAGCCATTTCCGCAATTAATGATGCCGGCTGACCGATGACCTCGACCCTCATAACCATCTCATCAAGATTGAATGCTACAGGCTCAAGGCGTTTGATCTCCTCCCTGGATAGGAAATACGCTTTTTGCTTTTTGAATTCACGGATTACCTCATCGGCATTATACCGGGTGACAACAATCGCCTGCTCACTGGCGCAGATTGTTCCATTATCAAATGTCTTGGAGATGAGGATTTGGTCAACTGCAAAAGGAACATTCGCTGTTTTACCAATATAGACAGGTACGTTCCCCGGACCAATGCCAATCGCTGGATTACCAGACTTATAAGCAGCCCTTACAAGTTCTACAGAGCCGGTGGCTAAAATGAGTGCTGTCTTCTTGTGTGCCATCAGTGTCAGGACTTCTTCCTTTGTTGAGGTCTTAATCCATTGCACGCAGTTCTCCGGTGCACCGGCATTAAGCGCTGCCTCATAGGTGATGCGACATGCCTCCACCGAGCATTTCCGGGCTGAGCCATGTGGTCGGATGATGATGGGATTTCTGGACTTCATTGAAATCAGTATTTTAAACAGGACCGTTGAAGTCGGGTTGGTGATAGGTGTGACGGCGAATATAGGACCAACCGGCTCTGCAATCTCAACAATCCCCTGTTCCGTGTCTTCAGCGATCACCCCAACTGTTTTAACTTCTTTGATGTCATCATAAACAAAACGTGTAGCGATGACATTCTTGATAACCTTATCCTCCCATCTGCCCAGTTTGGTTTCTTTATAGGCGAGCTTGGCTAAATAGTGGCGGTTATTGAATCCAGCTTCAAAAATGGCTCTGGTAATTCGGTCGGTGTCTTCCTGATTGTAGTGCCGGAAGGCCTCCGCAGCCTTGATGGCATTGGCAAGGATTTTTTCTATGTCAAGACCAGGTGTGTGGTATTCTTCTGCCATTGTTTCTTGTTTTATTATTGAAGTATATCTATAATTTATGATGTGTCAAGAAAATGTCGTAGGTTATTATATTTCAGGCAGAATGTAAAGATTTGACCCAATTGTTGAACATTGTCTTGAAGTATTAAAATTACACCTTATTTACTATAATTAGTTGACATTTTGTCATTATAGAAAATACTAAACCCAAAATTAAGATTATGACTAAAAAAATAAACATCTTGGCTATTGACATTGTCAAAATGAGCAAAAGTGTCCAACATCACCAAAGTCGGTGAAATCTTTAAAAAAGGAGTTAAAATGATTGACCTGCCAAAAATTTTCCAGTCTGCAGACTGGAAAAAAGAGAAGCATGTGCCGGTGATTGAGGTACCGGCAAAGGTAAAAAAAGTTGAAAATATTAAAGTTACGGTAAGTGTTGGCAAAGAAATTGCCCATCCCAATACTACTGAGCACCATATTGCATGGATTGAAGTCTACCTTCATCCCGAAGGTGAGAAGTTTCCCTATCAGGTTGGCAAATTTGAATTCTTGGCCCATGGTGCATCAATCAATGGGCCTAATACGAGCACGGTTTATACCCATCCCGAAGCTACTTTCACATTCAAGACCGAAAAATCTGGCACAATCATAGCCTTTTCCTACTGCAATATCCACGGATTATGGTCTAATTCCCAGGAGATAAAGATAGAATAAAATCCACATGGGATTTAAAACACCAGTATAACCTGGAAGCGGGGACGGGGGTTGACTTTGGGCAATGAGAATCTTTGAGCGGCGAAAGAAATCAGGTGAGTCATTACGGAGGCGAAAGAAGGGTCTCTCCTGCTGGCGTAATCCTGGATAGCATAAGTATTGCGATTTCAGTAGAGCCGATGCAACAGGCAGATTGGTTAGACAATGGGACAATGAAATTATAAGACTATCAGACCAAATCACCTGGGTGGGTGATAGTAATTCTGGTAGGATACTTTCGGCTGGTGTTTATTTCTGCCGTTTAGAAACTGAAAAGGGTGTTATTGAACAAAAAGTAATTCTGATGAAATAAACTACTTTAAGCAAAATCAACAATTAATCGAGTAGTTCCCTTATCTTTTTCAGTTCCTCCCTTATTTCTTTGATGATTTTAATGCTGTCTTGTAAAGGTAAAGAAAGTTGTTCAGGGCCTTCGGTGATTGTCGCAAGTTTCTTCTTCGCACCGGCAATGGTGTAGCGCTGATCGTAGAGGATTATCTTTATCATACGCACAATATCAATATCCTTCTTTGAATAGTATCTCCTGCCAACCCGATTGCGCTTCGGCTTTAGAATAGCAAATTCCTTTTCCCAATATCTCAATACATAAGGCTTTAAACCAAACATCTCAGCCACTTCATGTATTGAATAAAATTCCTTTTCTGGCATCTTTCCTCCTTTGGGCAGGTAAACCCAAATTGCTTAAATATGATGTAATCTTATTCATACTTCAACGGCCTTTCCATCAAATCCTTGATACCCTGTTTGGGTGATTTATTCTCGAAGAGTATCTCATAAACTATACCACAGATGGGCATTTCAATTTTATGCCTTTGGGACAGTTTCTTTACCGCCTTTGCCGTTGGCATGCCTTCGGCAACCATCACCATCTCTTTCACAATCTCATTTAAATTTTTACCCTGACCAATCATCCTGCCCAGTCTATGATTGCGTGACTCTTCACTGAATGAAGTTGTAACCAGGTCACCCAAGCCTGACAAGCCCCAGAATGTCTTGGGATTTGCGCCCATCTTTACACCCAACCTCTGCATCTCAACAATGCCACGGGTGATCAATGCACCCTTCGTATTTGTGCCAAATCCTAAGCCATCACTTATGCCACATGCAATCGCCAGGACATTCTTTATTGCACCACCAAGTTCCACCCCAATCATATCATTACCCTGATAGATTCTAAAATTTTCGGTTGTTAGTTGATGCTGGAGTTCACGCGTTGCATTCTGTTCAGAACCAACAAGCACGACTGCGGTCGGTTCGCCGCGGATAATCTCGTTCGCAATGCATGGTCCAGAGAGAACATGGATGCCAATTCCAATCTTCAATGTTGCCTCTATAATCTCAGATGGCCTGCTGGTTGTTTCAATATCAATCCCCTTTATTAAACTCAAATAACATTTGCTTTTGGTTTCAAATTTTTTAATCTCATTAACGACCTCTTTTAACACCTGGGAAGGTAAGGCAAATATTGTAACATCCACATCTTTTAAAATATTCTCAATATTCCAATCAATCAAAATATCTTCAGGAATTTTATAACCGACCAAAAATGGCTCATTGTTTCTCGTTTCTATGATATGAACTGCCCTTTTCTTATCATATTCCCAGATCTTTACCTGGTGTCCATTCTTATGCTGAATGATGCCGAATACGGAGCCCCAGTTACCACAACCCAATATGCCGAGTTTCACTTATGTCTCCAGAGAATAGTTTTTGGCTCTACTTTTTTTAATAACCTTTCAATATTCTTACGATGGGCATAAATAACAAAAAGACTGACGAGTGCTATCAAAATTTTCTCACTTGTGCCTGATTCTTTAATTATTAGGGCAACAATTGACAGCGCGATGGCAAAACAGATTGATGCAAGGGAAACAAAATATGTAGCAAAATAAACAATAAGCCAGATAGCAAACCCGATGAGAAATGACTTGGGTAGAAGCCCAATGGCAACACCAATTGTGGTTGAAATACCCTTTCCTCCTTGAAATTTGAAGAGTGGATTGAAGATATGGCCGAGTATTGCTCCTGTGCCTGCCAATGCAGGATAGAGTCCAAGCGATTTTATGAGCAAAACAGGTATAAAACCCTTCAAACCATCGAGAATAAATCCCAGAATAAAATATGGTAGTCCGAGGACTCGACCAAGATTCGTTGCACCGATGTTACCACTACCCAGGTTTTTTAAATCTATGCCCTTTATTCTACCAATTATATAAGAAAATGGAATAACCCCGAATGCAAACCCAATTAGAAAGGAAATTAAATATAGCATTTTGTTCTATCCGTCTTCATTGAATTTTTTATGCACCATAAATGGTGCAACTGCATTATTGATTTGAAATTTTGAAACATCGTTCATCTCTTTTTATAGCTCCTTATTATCTTTGTCTTAATGAGGATTGGCACACCCTTAAAACCAAAGTAGTTTCTAATCATACTTCGCATATATCTTATATAGTTTTCTTTGAGTTGTGCAGTAACCGTTGTTGTGAAGACCGGGGGGTTTTTATTTATCTGGTGCAATTTTACAACCACGCCATTGGGTGGTTGTCGGAGGTTATCCACGATACCCGCAAGGACATTCTTATCAATAGTCTTATTGCTCTCCAGATAAACATCCAACACGGTATTCAAGAGTTCTTCAATGCCTGTATTATATTTCGCCGAGATAGGAACAATGGGAATAAAGTCGGCAAACTCAAAAGACTCCCTTGTGCTCATAATTGCCCTGTGAATCTTTTTTTTATCAAGCAAATCGATCTTGTTGGGTGCAATGACAAATCCCTTTGCCTTGGAAAGGATTAATGAGACAATGCGTCGGTCCTCGGCAACTACACCCTCAGAAACATCAAAGATCAAAATTACTACATCAACATCGCTAATCACCCTTATTGCCCGCATCATCGAATAGAACTCAAACTGTTTTTTGATGCGGGATTGCCTCCTAATGCCTGCTGTATCAATAACCTCCATATCTTTTCCTTGATAGATAAATCGAGCGTTTAGCAGGTCCCTTGTTGTTCCGGGCTTCTCATCCACTATCGCCCGTTCCTCTTTAAGGATTGAATTTAATAAAGTGGACTTCCCCGCATTCGGTCGTCCCAGAATTAAGATTCTGATTTCCTTACCTTCTTTTACCGGTTTCAATTCTGGTAGGACATTTATTGTCTCATCGAGAAGTTCACCAAATCCTATTCCGGCCTCAGCTGAAACAAAGAATATTTTTGGTAATCCTAAGCGATAGAATTCCGAAATTCTTGTTTCATCTTTTTTATTATCTACTTTATTGACTACCAGAAAAATTTCCTTGTTGAGACGGCGTAAATTTTTTGTAATTTCTAAATCGTTAGGGAGTAAACCGGCCTTCGCATCAACGACAAGGTATATCAAATCCGACTCTTTTAAGGCAAATTCAATCTGCTGCATTATCTTTGTGGCAAGGGCAATTTCTTCATCAGGGAAGAATCCTCCTGTATCAATGATATCAAATGTGTGACCGCGCCAGTGGGTTTCGCCATATACCCTATCCCTGGTTATACCTGGTTCATAGTGGACGATACTATATCTCTTGCCAATTAAGCGATTGAATATTGTAGACTTCCCAACATTCTTGCGGCCAACGATTGCTACTGTAGACATTTTAAAAACTCCTTAATGCGATATGGGGCAACAATTATTCGTTTATCGTCCAATTCTACATTATCAATGAACCTGCCTGCATCATTGACACAGTTGGGTGGTAGTATTATGCGGTCATACTTTTTATCAATGCTATTTATTACTCTTTGAAAGTCGTTACCGCCAATCAAACCTGATACAGTGACATAATTACCAAACAGAAAATTTTTTACTACCACTACATCAATCTCTATGATTTTAGAATTAGAAAGATGCCCTTTTAACAAGTCCACAAATGAAAATGCAAGTTCGCCCGTCAACATCAAAAATCTGCCCTTCTTCAATTTTTTGATACCTCTTATAGATGATATTTCATCAATAAATTGGCGTGTCATGCCAATACCATTTTCGTATTGAGGGAAGTCATCGTAGTATGATGATTTTGGTATGGATAGACCTGCCTTTATATAAAATTCATCGGCAAGATAGACAATCCCTTTATTATACTTTTTTCGGAATTCAAGGTGTATCTTTGTCACTGCTTTGATAGTCTCTCTTGCTAAATTTCTTGAAACGGAAGCTATTCCTTTTAAATATCTTGTCTTTCCTACAGGCACAATGCCAATTGATTCCACTCCGGGATACAATTTTGCCAGGTCATAGATAGTTTCGATTAATTCTTTTCCATCGTTAATCCCTGGAATCAGGACAATCTGACAATGGAGTTTAATATTCAGTTCAACGAGTGTTGAGAGCTGGTCCATAATCATACCTGCCTTTTTGTTTTTGAATATTCTCTGGCGTAATGTTCGATTGGTTGTGTGGACTGAAATATAGAGTGGCGAGAGCCTCAGGCGTGCAATTCTTCTAATATGGTGGTCATGAAGATTCGTCAGGCTCAAGAAATTCCCAAAAAGAAAGGAGAGGCGGTAATCGTCATCCCGGAAGTAAAGTTCTTTTCTTAAATCCTTGGGCAGCCCTTTAATGAAGCAAAAATAACAATCATTTTCACAATGGCGGTATCTCGGCTCTTCAAGTTTGATGTCAATCTTTTCCTGGGATTTTAAAGCGATGGACTTTATGATGCCATCTATCTGGAGAAGAATCTGTCGAGTTTTTGAGGAATCATTGTAAAATTGATAATCTAAAAAATCCTCGATATGATGGTTATTGATTTTAAGTAATTGAGAACCGATAGGAATTCTATTATCAAGGGAAGAGATTACTTTGGGCATATAAGATTATAAAGGAAATTTTATGAAATTCAAGTATTTCTTTAACCTCTCAGCTTTAAATTTTGACAATTAAATTTATAAGGGTTTTCGGATTATTTCAATATTCTGTTAAATTTTTCTTTAAAGGTGCAGGGCGGGGAGAATTCCTCCCCGCCCTTAAAAATTTGATTTTTTACTTAAGTAGAATTGCCTTTTTAGTCAATCTGCCTTCCTGGGATTCGAGCGTAATAAAATATACACCTTTGGGTACTCTGTTGTTAAACTCATCGTTACCAGCCCAGATGAGTTTGTCTGACAGTCTTATAGTCTGATCGTCCCATTGTCTAACCAATCTGCCAACCGCATCATAGATTTTCAAAATTGCCGGTAGTTTGGAATTTATTTGGGATTTGGTGCTTGGAATTTGGAATTTAATGCTCAATGCATTCTGAAATGGATTCGGACAAATCTCTAATCTTAGCTTATTATCCGCAGGATTCAATTCGATTTCTCCAACATCACCCGGATTCGTATAGAAAATGGATAGTAAGGGACAGCCGTTTATAAATTCATGGGGATACAAATAGATGTGTTGACCAAAAGCTCGGTTACCCACCCCCAATGTTTCATTCCTATCAAAAGGCATACTTCCAGGGGGAAGCATAAATGTTGGGTCATCAGGGTCTTTTATTTTGATACTGCAATAGGTTTGTCCTACATTATAGTTCCTTAAGAATATCGGTTTCAAATCTATTGACCGGTTCCAGCCAATGGCAGAAGCAAATCCCGTTGTTTGTAATATTGTATCCGATGTTGGTGAGTTCCACATTACTTTTGACGAATCGGCTTCGGTCCAGGTTTGATTATTCACATTCCAAAACTTTACATCCCTATCCCAGTTTGTATTTATTTGATAGACAAAGACTGTTAGAATGACAGAATCAATCAGTTTACCTGGGGCAAGTGTATCAATCTTGAATTTCATGAATGTATTTAGCCCTTCGCCACCACCAAATGAAATGATATGGACATCTTCCTGTGGTGCTAACACCATAACATCTGCGAAAAGTAATTGCACCATCAATAATGACACAACCAGAGGCCACTTTTTCATAAATCCTCCTTCCGTTTTATTATTATTCTTATAATGCAAAACTTATGCCAAGATTTTCATAGAAAATCTCGAAATTTCGCAATTTTTTATCGCATATAAATAGTATTGGGAAAATTTTTGCCTATGTTGGGTAAATTTTTACACAACGACAATCTTCTATTGAAAATTACAGATCCCATCCCCGATTAAATCAGGGTCCTAATCCCAAACAATAATTTTGAATCCGGGATTTGTGATTTACTTTATATGTTGACAGAGGGTAATTTTTAAATAAAATTATTATCAGAACTAAACAATTTATCATTCGATTTGTATTGCTGTAGCCGGGGTGGTGGAATTGGCAGACACATACGTTTGAGGGGCGTAGGCCTTCGGGCATGCGGGTTCAAATCCCGCCTCCGGCATAACAAAGGAGGAACAGATGACACTATTATATTTGATACTCCTTGGTATAACTGTTCTGCCAGTGAACGAAGTCTACTTTACAGACTCAGAAGGCAAGTCACATGTAATAGAAACAATCCCAGCGCCATTTAATTTTTCAAATATGCAACCCCAGCAGATGCCGGGCTGGCCTAAAAATATGGGCGTGAATCCAAATTATGCGCCCAGTGGTGTGAGTCTTGCCGATATCAATGGTGATGGTAATTTAGAGATAATCGCAGGGTCAACTGATAACAATATCTATGTTTGGGATTATCAAGGTAATTTTCTTCCTGGTTGGCCGGTTACACTTTCCGCCATGATTCAGGCAAAGGTTGCCATCGGTGATATTGATAACAATGGTGATAAGGAGATTATTGTTGCGGCACGAAATGGTTATGTCTATGCTTTTGACCACGATGGAACAAGCTTCCCTGGTTGGCCTCAAAATGCTAATGGTGTAATAGGACTTGTAGCGCCTACACTATTTGACCTTGATCGAAACGGAGACCTTGAAGTAATTATGCCCCAGATGCAGTCGGGACAGCCAGGTCATGTTTATATCTGGCATCATAATGGACAGCTCTATACAGGATGGCCACAGAATACAGACTATCTCGCCGTTGCTACTGCATCAGTCGCTGATATTGACAATGATAATATATTTGAGATTGTGGCACTCTCATATCGCTCAGTCTATGTCTGGGAGGGACCAGAATGGTAATAATGAGACTGGCTGGCCAAAACTCAATGTTGCAAGTGGGATGAGTTATGCCCAACCCGTGCTTGCGGACCTGGATAATGACAGTGATTTGGAAATTCTCCATTCGTATTATTCCAATAATGTAGATTATGTCGGTATCTATCATCACAATGCTACAAATTTTGCAAACTGGCCACAGACCTATCCGGGTCCACAAACTTATGTAACACCAGTAACTGCAGATATTGATAACGATGCGGATTTAGAGATTTTTGGTGGCGGACATGTCTTTGGTGGTCCAAGTTTTTCCGTTAGGCATCATACTGGAACACAGGTCAATGGCTGGCCGGTAACTGTTGATATGTTAGAATGTTCACCGGTTATTTGTGATGTAAATAATGACGGCAATAGAGAAATTCTTGTTGGCGATAACCTCAATCCGGGTAATTTCTTTGCATTTCGTAGTGATGGCTCGATTGTTACGGACTGGCCTATATCTATAACCTCGGCAGCAATGGTAAATAGCCCTGCAGTTGGCGATGTTGACAGGGATGGCGATATAGAGATTGCCCTTGTTGTTCGTGATGGCACCGTCAACTTGTGGACAATCAATAGTATTCCATACAAAGGCTATTTAAGCGAATGGGGAACATATTTCCATGACTTATGGAATACTGGTTGGTTCCATCCCAGGGCACCACAGAATTTGGCTGCAACGGGTTATCCTAACTATATCCGATTGATTTGGATGAAGAATACCGAGCCTGATATTGCTGGATATAATATTTATCGAAGCCAAACCTCGGGTGGACCCTACACAAAGATTAATACCAATTTAGTCATTGATACTACTTATAATGACTCCACTGCCTCACCAGGTATTACATATTATTACTGCGCAACGGCACTAATCAAGGCATTTACTGAATCCCGTTTGAGTAACGAGGCATCAGCATCAATTGGTATAGATGAAATACAGTGCAGGACATTTGCCTCAATCTCAATTATCCCTAATCCATTTACCCATTTATTGAAATTCAATATAAATAGCGGTCGCTACTTTTCAGCAAAAATTTATGATATTAAAGGAACATTGATAGATGAAATTGTTGGCGACAAATCTATTGAATGGAGACCTGAAACATCGTTACCCAATGGCGTATATTTTGTTGAGGTGAAAACAGAGAAAGGAATAGAATTAAAAAAGACCATAAAAATAGACTGAAGAAAAAGGCGTTTGGCTTAATAATTTTTTATAATATTTTACTGTTTCATTCTTAATTTAGGATTTTGGAAAAAGCTGGGGGACAGGGATTCGAACCCCGACCAATTGGTCCAGAGCCAATTGTCCTACCATTAGACAATCCCCCATAAGAGAGCCGTTAAATGAGGCAGGCAAGGCACGCCTCGTGAAGTAAAACTATTTATCATAAACCAAATTCCACAGGTATCCTTAATCCGCCCTGGATATAGATAGGTTTTTTAGCGTCTCCGGTTTCAGGTTTTTCGTATTCAATACCGCCTTCAATGTAGCCTGTAAGACCTGCCAATCCAACCTTACCACCAAAACCGCCTTTAATGCTCATGCGATCGTCCTTCTTGTACCAGAACCCAGCAACAACATAAGGCACAAAAGGTGTCGGCATGGGAAGGCTGAGTAAAAGGTCAGTAGAGATACCGGTGCCAACAAAGATATCTGTACTGCGAAATTCTATATCTGCCAGGCCAAAACGCAGATCGAGGATTGGTGATAGAACAGGAACTATCCCATCAACCTTTGCCGCAAAGTAGGCACCATCGCCACTTTCATCAGTTACATCCTCGTATGCACCGCCGATGCCGAGTGTTAAACCATATAGACCACTCACAAATGATACAACTATTGCTAATGCATATAGTTTTTTCATCATACCTCCTTATAATTAGATAAGTATATATACAATTTTATTTTTGTCAAGAATGATTTGCGAAGAAAATTCTGAAAAAGTATTCATACCTCTTAAAAAAATTAAATCGAAATGTGAATTCTCTTTAAAAAAACCAACATCAAGGGTGAATTTTCAATCGGGGTCAATACCTTTATAATCTTGTATAAAAACCTCCTTTTTTTGATTTCTTTTTCAGAGATTTTTATTTCATATTCAACCCGGGGTGACTTAAAAAAAATTGCACAACCATCAGGTTCAGTTAAGAAATCAATTGTCTTTAGCAATTTCTTGATCCCGCCTGCTGCCTTTATTAAGATCAAGTCGAATTTTTTAAACCTGTAATGTTCAGCCCGCTTATTAATTACCTCGATACCGCAAAGACCCAGTTCATTGATAAGGTGATTTAAAAAATCCGCCTTCTTCTTCTTAGATTCAAAGAGTGTAAAATTTATTTCAGGTTTTACGATTTTTATTGGCACGGATGGAAAACCTGCACCCGCACCAATATCACATACCTGATAAAATTTTTTGATGTATGGCAATGCTAATAGTGATGTCAAGAAATGTCTTTTGCTGATGCGATAATGGTCTCGATGAGATATTAGATGGAGCCTTCCTTTATATTTATAGAGAATTTCAATATACCTCCGAAATCTTTGAATGGTCTGTTGGTTACAGTCTATCTTGAGAATACCAAGTCCTTGCCGTAGCTCAGCAATTTCTCGCTCAATATTTTCTTTTGATCTCATTCCAGATTTTATCCATCTCTTCAAGGGTTACCGATTCGATATCCCCTCTCTTTTTTTTCAATTCGCAGGCAATTTGCCGAAATCTTGTGACGAACTTTTTATTAGCCCTTCTCAAGGCTTCTTCCGGGTCAATACCGAGATGTCGTGCAAGATTGACACAGGAGAACAAGAGGTCGCCAAACTCCTCAGAAGATTTCTCTGAACTCTTAATTACCAATTTCAATTCGCGAAGCTCTTCTTCACATTTCTCCAATGGACCTTTATGTGAGTTCCAATCAAATCCCAATTTTGCGGCGCGTTCCTGGATAATCTTTGCTGCCAATAGAGCCGGCAAAGAAATCGGAAGACCTTCAAAGACATCCTTTTTACTCTTCTGCCAGAATTTCAAAACATCATTGGCAGAAATAGCCTTCTTCTTCTTGTATACATGCGGATGTTTATCTTTATACTTTTTAATAGTTATTGAGATTAATTTGTTAAACCTTACACCTTTTTCTTCTTCTAGAACCTTTGCTAAAAAAATCCCCAAGAAGATGATATCACCTATCTCCTCTTTTATTTGTGGTAGATTATGATTCTCAATTGCCTGGATGACCTCGTATATTTCTTCAATCAGATTATTTTTTATTGAAGTAAGTGTTTGCTTGCGGTCCCACGGACATTTCTTACGCAAGGTTTTAACGAGAGCAACGAGGTCATTTATGTCCATAAATAAGATTTAAATGAACTTGACAGAATCAGTCAGATTCAAATAGCATCTTCTTCTGCATCCGTTGACACCTGTTGATATTGCGCAATATTCTGAAGGTCTGAATAAAAATCCTCTTCAAAATTTAAGCAACAGAGCAGTTTGCCACAGATGCCACTCAGCTTACTCGGCGAGACATAAAGCTTCTGTTCCCGCGCCATACGCAATGAAATAGATTTTAAGTTACTTAAAAATGTTGCGCAACATAACTTTCTGCCACAGGGTCCGACGCCGCCAAATATGCGTGCAAAATCTCGGGCGCCGATCTGTTTTATTACCACCCTTTTATTCAATTTTTGTGATATACGGCGGTGCAGCTTTCGGAACTCCATCTTCTTCTCAGCAGTAAAATAGAATATTATCCGTTCTTCATCAAACTGACAGTGTGTATAAACTGGTTTCATTGCTAAATTATACTCATGGACAACATCCTTAAATTCATTTAAACAAAACTCTTCATACTTTTTCAGGTCACACTTCTTTTCCAGATCTTCAGGTGTTGTATGCCTTAAGATTTCGCCATAAAAAATGCCCCCTTCTTCTTCCTGAACTTTAATAATCCTACCTATATCTATACCTTCACTACTTTCGAAAACTACCTTATCACCAAAGGCGTAGTTTACATCACCCTTAATAAATTCAATACGAAACGGAGTTATTTCAATTAGATAAATCATCTTTTAATTATATATACCTTTTCACCTTTTTTGATCATCCCAAGGTCATCACGCGCTTTTACTTCTATGATGATCCCTTTTTTATATTCGTTGACCCTCTGATTGAGCACTTCATTCTCTGCCTCAAGGACCAAAATCCTCTTCTTCAGATTATTCTCTTCATAAAGCGATTGCGTTAATTTATAAACCCTTTTACCAAAGTAGAATAAGGAGATAAAAATAAGAATAGCCAGTAACAGCATGCATATTAACCTCTGTGGATTTCTTAAACTACTTCTTAGAGGGATAATGGTAGTAGTAATAGTAGCGGCGCCGATAATACTGATTGGTTATATCAACGCCATTAAAAACATAACCGATAATCTTTTCGCCAGCCCGCTCCAGTTCTTCCTTTACTTCTAATGCGGAATCCCGACTCGTCTTCCCCACCCTGACAACCACTAAGATTCCATCACAGACTTTACCCAGGACACGGGCATCAGCTATACCCAATGCAGGCGGTGCGTCAATCAGAATAAAATCGAAATCGTTATACAAATCAGTTAAAATATTCTGCATCCTGGGTGAACCCAGTAATTCTGAGGGATTGGATGGAATTGTCCCACTGGTAATGAAATAGAGGTTTTCAAATGGGCTCTTCACAATTGCCTCTTTTAATTTTAATTTATTTATGAGAATGTCAGATAACCCATGATTATTATCTATTATAAGATTATGGAAATACCGATGGAACATCGGCCGTCTGAAATCGCAATCCAGAAGGATAACCTTATGTCCCTGCTGGGCAAATATAACACCAAGGTTGAGACAGGTCGTGGTTTTGCCTTCCTGTGGCAAGGTCGATGTTATGACAAGGGATTTGAGAGGTCTTGCAGCAGCCGTAAAAGAAAGATTGGTTCTTAAAATTCGGTATGCCTCAGCAATATTTGAGTGGGGTTCATCAATTATTGGAATTTCAATCGGTTTTTTATCTTTTACCAAGGGAATTGAAGCCAAAACAGAAATACCGGTCAACTCTTCAATCTCTTTTGTAGTCTTTATTGAAGTATCAAGATACTCTAATAAGAATGCACCACATATGCCAATGATTAATCCGAGAATAAATCCAAGTGCGCCATTCTGTTTAGGTTTAGGCTCTACAGGACGAACAGGAATTGTTGCGTTATCGATAATTTTTGCCTCACTAATCTGCATTGCCTCAGCGATCTTTGATTCCTCAAGTTTCCCCAATAACATTGTATAGATTTCTTCGTTTGCCTTCTTCTGCCTCTCTAATTGGGCAAGATTTACTTCGGCCTCGGGAAGTTGTTTCAGTCGCCGATTCTGTTGAGAAATAATCTGGTTCAGTGCCTCAATTCGGCTTTGCAGGGTAATTACCTGTGTTTCACTATTAATTATGTTTGAGATAATTGTCTGAAAGATTGGGTCACCAATTGATGGGCCGGCAAGCATAATCTGCTTCGTTGCCTTATTGATTTCTGCCTGGGTATTGTTTATCTTTTCCTCGATAAGCGGCAGCTCAGAAGCCCTGTTTTCATCCTGAACCATCTCTTGCTTCTGTAGTTCTAAAGATTTCAATTTTTCTTTAAGGTTTATGATAATAGGGCTATTGGAGACTGTGGGAAAAGATGTCATCCTTTTATATGCACCATAAGTTGCCTCATCCCTTGATAATTCATTCTCAAGTTTTTCAATACTACTTTCAGCTTCGTGTTTTTCAACGATTGCCCTTTCCCTTTCAACCTCAAATTGCGCCAGTGAGGAGATAATCTCTTTGGCTGTTTCACCTAATAGAAAGATGCCGGCCTTTTCTTTAAATTTCCGCAGGTTTTCTTCGGCATTAGCAAGCTCATTATAGAAGGCACCAATCTGACTTTCGATAAATTCCTTAGAACCACGGGCTGATTCCCGTAAACTCGTCAAGGTAAATTTGATATACTCCTGAGCCAGTGTGTTGGCAATACGTGCCGCCATAAGCGGACTGGAATAACGGACACTAAGTAGAGCCAAATCTGTAGTTTTAATCTGTGATGCATTTATAGATTTTGAAAAATCCTCGGCAAATTTTTCAACATCAACAATAGCAAATTCTACATAGCCATTTGGTTTGGTATGCAGTAAGAATTTGATGAGGTCATTATCAAATACTTCGCCAATTTTACCATGACCAAGTTTTTCTCCGTGTTCATTCAGCAGGATAAATTGACTGTTCTCAAATTTAAGATAATACCTATCAGAAGGACAACTTTCGGAAACTGCAACCGAGTCGAATAAATCGGGATTATGATTTTTGACAAGAAGATTGAGCCCTAATTTTTTAACTACTGCACGGCTCAGCGACCTGCTCTTAATAATCTCAAGTTCGCTTTCCACAGGGTCAACACTCTGTGGGGTATAAAGTTCAGTAAAGAATACCTGTGACTTTTTTGATGCGGAAAGGTCGAGTCTAAATGTTACCTTCGCCTCATAAACCTTTGGTAATCTCAGGCTAATGATTAATGACCCTAAGGAGGCGACAACAACACAAACAATAACAACCAATCGCCTCTTAATTACAATGCTTAAATAGTCCTGGAAAGTTGGTTCTCTGCTCATCTTGTATAAGTGTAATATAACTGTAGGGATTGAAGGATAAATGTGCCCAGTGTAAAGAGCGCAGACCATTCCTGTATTGCAGGAAGGAATCGCCTTGGGACGATGACAACATCGCCGGGTTGCAAATTCAATTCCTCCGCATGTCTACCGCTCTTTAGAATCTTTTCGAAATTTATCCTTCTTTCCTTCCCCAAACTTAAGATGCGAATCTTCGATAAAGTTCCTCGGTCCGTTGGTCCACCTGCCTGGGCGAGAAGATTGGTTAAATTATCACCGCTTTTTAAATAATATGAACCAGGTATCTTTACTTCGCCAAAGACATTTATGCGATAATAAAAATTGATATTTAGGTATATCTCGCCATAATAATTTTGAATTCGTGCAATGAGTAAATTTTTTAACGAATCGACTGGGATATTCCTGACGGAAAATTTGCCTAAGAGGGGTATATTCAAGGTTGTATCAACATCAACATAATATTTACCACTCAGACTTGGCTGATTCCAGATTGATACCTCAACTGCATCCAAGGGAATAAGGGCTGTCATGTTTATGAACAATAAAAATATTATGGGCTGAATCATATAATAGATATTATACCTATATAATTATAAAAGTCAAGTATTAAATTCACATGCGCCATGAGGAATATAGCTATTTAAAATAACCCCAATTGTTGTTGTTTGGTCTGTGTCTCACCAAATAACTTGATAGTGCCAAACTCACCATCATAACCAGGATTTATGATCACATTCCCCTCCCGTGTGAATTCGATACCTAAGGCAACCCTTTCATGGGTATTATTTTTAATCTCCTCAATAGGTGTATTAATCAAAATCTCAAATTCATTACCAAATATGCGACATAACTTGGTGTATTCATTCTTCACAGCCACAGTCTCACGTCCAACATTGAGCGCCTCGGCAATGATCTCTTCTAAAGGGATGAGATTTTTAAAGGAAATACTATTGGGTGGAACGAATCCTTCTTCCCGGTCCGCAAGCATTTCGACCCGATGTAGAACACCAATTGTTAAATTGCGTGAGCATACCGGACAGAGGTTGTTATTAAAACGTGCCTCCTTGGGCGAAAGACGAACACGACAATTGCGGTGTCCATCATAATGGTATTTCCCTTCCTCAGGATAGAATTCGATGGTATAGAGAAATCTGTTGCGGTCTTTATTTTTTAAGACATCCCGCAATGCGTAATAATTCAAATCTTCTTTAAAAACATTTGCCTCACGGCCGAGACGAGTTGGCGAATGGGCATCAGAGTTTGAAATTAGTGTGTAATTATCCAGGCTGGATAATCGCCAGTTCATCGAAGGGTCTGACGAGAGCCCAGTTTCTAAGGCAAAAACTTTATCTTTTAAGTCACCAAAACATTCTTCAATAGAGTCGAAACCAGAATTTGACCCAAAGAGTGAAAACCATGGTGTCCAGATATGTGAAGGAATAACTATTATATCAATCGAAATATCAATCAATGCCTTGAGCATCTCATAACTGTCGAGCGACACTGTTGGACGACCATCGGCCTCTATTTTTCCATAACGGCTTAAATATTTATTAATCTTTTCGACGGTCACAAAATCTGGTGCCATGATAATATTGTGGATGCGGCGAAGCCGTCCATTTTTTGTATAAACATTATTTACCTCAGCAGAAAGAATAAATTTTACACCCTCATACTCGTATATCCCATTAGTAAATTTCAAATTCGTTTTCAGTTCCTTTAGCCATTCAGAATGTGTGAAATCGCCAGTGCCGACCATGCCAATGCCTTTCAATTTTGCATATTCAGCAATCCTTGGTATGGTCATCTCCTGGGAGGTAGCCCGGGAATAACGGGAGTGGATATGTAGATCAGCAATCATACCTTTTTTGCAATACCCATTATTCTCAAATCACTTTCCGTTGCGGGAATGAAGGTTAAATGGCGATACAAAGAATATCTAAAACATGCTCTATTTAATAGATTGCCGACATCCGTTAGCTGGAAACCGCGTTCCTGGTGAAGTTCTTTGAGGATAACCTCTTTGCCATCTTCGTTAATATTGAGAATCAGTCTTAATGTTGAAACTCCTCTTTGTGGGTCATAATTATTATCCCAGATAGAAGATATAGGGCCGTCATACCTTTGAAAGATTCGATTTCCCCACTCATCACGCAGGGCATGAATTGTATTCATATCGAAGATAAATATGCCATCATCGGTCAGGGCATCAAAGACACATTTGAAACAGCTTAGTAGATCTTCATCGGTTAAGAGGTAGTTGAGGCTATCGTAGAGGCAGGTTACGATTGGCACCTTGCTGGGTAGGGCAAAATTCTTCATATTACCAAGCATCAATATGACATCACCATTTTCAATATGATTGGGGAATTTCTTCTCGCAAATCTCAAGCATTGAAGATGAAGAATCGAGGCCAATAACCTTATAACCCCTATCAAGCCATAACTCGAGACATATCCCGGTGCCACAGGCAAGGTCAAAAATCTCCTTCTTCTTTATGTTGTTTAATATAAGGATGGTTTCGATATGAGTAACCCACGATCGGTAGTTTACAAAAGCCATCAATTGGTCGTAATAAGGTGCAATCGTTGTAAATGCCGGGCTATATTCCTCTAATTTCATAATTCGGTGCTTCTTTGGTAATGGTAATATCGTGGGGATGGCTTTCCTTCAAACCGGCTGCACTGATTTTTATAAACTTTGCCTTCTTCTGCAGAGCCTTAATATTTTCTACACCACAATAACCCATACCCGATTTCAAACCTCCGATAAGCTGGAATATTACCTCCCTTACTGGTCCCCGATATGGAACTCTACCCTCGACGCCCTCAGGCACAAACTTTTTTGCCTTCTCCTGAAAATAACGGTCTGCTGAGCCCTTTGCCATTGCTGCTAAAGAACCCATTGCCCGATACTCCTTATATCTTCTCCCTTCAAGCAGTATTGTCTCGCCAGGACACTCCTCAGCCCCAGCAAAGAGATTGCCAATCATCACACTCGATGCGCCGCAGGCGAGCGCCTTAACTATATCGCCCGAGTACCTAATTCCTCCATCAGCGATAATCGGGATACCCTTTTTAATTGCCTCTGAGGCGCACTCGATTATTGCTGTAACTTGAGGAACACCAATGCCGGCAATTATTCGTGTTGTACATATTGAACCAGGACCAATACCAACCTTGATCGCATCAACATCCAGTTTTATAAGTTCCCTTACAGCCTCGGCGGTGGCAATGTTACCAACAACCAAATCTATCTGGGAAAATATTTTTTTAATCTTTTTTGCTATATCTATAACATTCTTTGAATGGGCATGGGCAGTATCAATGACGATTGTATCTACCCCCGCCTCAACTAATGCATGGGCTCGGTCAAGGGTCTTTTTATCTATGCCAATTGCGGCGGCACAACGCAACCTTCCCATTCTGTCAAAGATTGCCTTCGGATGTGCCATCTTCTTTATAATATCTTTTGTTGTAATCAAGCCTTTAAGCCTACCAGACCTATCAACAATTGGTAATTTTTCAATCCGATGTGTCTTCAATATCTTTTTTGCCTGTACAAGTGTTGTGCCCACCGGGGCGGTAATCAGCGCATCATGGGTCATAAGTTTTTTTACTGGTTGATTGAGGTCTTCTTCAAATATTACATCGCGGTTGGTCAAAATGCCAACAAGTTTATTATTTTTATCAACAACAACAACACCTGAGATTGAATACTTTGTCATTAATTCTTTGGCCACGCCAACCCTTGTATCTTCGGCTACGGTTATGGGATCCAAGATCATGCCGCTTTCGGCACGCTTAACCTTTAATACCTCATCCCTTTGTTCCTCAATCCCCATATTCTTGTGAATAACCCCGATACCACCCTGTTGTGCCAGGGAGATCGCCATTGCCGATTCAGTAACTGTGTCCATTGCCGCACTCACAATAGGTATGTTCAATCGAATATTTCTTGTAAACCTTGTCGTTACATTACAGTCCGATGGGAGAACTTTAGAATATTGGGGAACGAGTAAAATATCATCAAATGTAAGTCCTTCTTTAAAACTTATTCTTAACATTCATTATTATAATAATTTTTTTGATTTCGTCAAGTGCAGTCGGATGAAAATCGGCAACTTGACAAATGGAATTTTTTACATATAATTTTATAATTTGTAAATTTGTGAATGAACCAAAGTTAAATATGGCTAAAGCTAAATATGCGGGTGTAGCTCAGTGGTGGAGCATCGGCTTCCCAAGCCGAGGGTCGCGGGTTCAAATCCCGTCGCCCGCTGTGCCTCATTTGTGGCGTAGCGGATTGGGCATGGCAAAAATGTGCGTCTATCTGTGCCGTTATCTGCGGTATTCTCTATCAGCCCCTGGCTGGTAAAAGGAGGATTAATGAAGAAGATTATGTGCTTAATAATTTTTAGTCTAATTGCCCGATGTCTGTTTGCCGAGATGGACTGGGAAAATATGATAATCAAGGCCTCCGGCAGTAATTCGATAGAGCTAATAGATGCCTTGAAACAAGAATTGTATTCATTGCAATATGATGAGTATAAGACGGTTGGTGATATTTTGAGACTCGACTTTGATCGTGAACAACGGCTAATGGTATTATTGAATACACAAAAGAAAATCAATCAGCACTATTTGACCGATGGGTCAATTGAGTATATCGACCAGTTGTCATTGACTGATAAGTTCATTGCCTTACTTTTGCCACAGACAAAACCAGTCAAGCTTGTTGTGCCTATGCTCTGTCCATGTTGTGGACAGGAGTGGCCATCAGGCAGGGTAGTGCCCGAGGGGTTCGAATTGGTTCCAAAACAAGTTGAATCGAGCGAGCACACAGGCATTATCATAGACTGCCGGGGCTTCAAATTTAATCCCTCACTCTTTCCAAAGATATGTAATGAGATTTCCGAAGAAATTTATTCAGTAAATTTCGCCGACCCCCGCTATGTAATAGAAGGAGGGTTGGTTCTTTATACTACAAAAGACCTATTCAATAATCCAAGAATTGGATATAACCCGCTAAGGATTCTGGCAATAGGTGTTATTGGTGAAAAGATGACAAATATTAAAATATCTTCATTTGATGCCCGCCGTATTCATGGCTCAAAGAAAAATCTATTGCTCCTTAGAGAATGCCGCATCGCAATTATTTTTGGTCCCTAATAATATTCTTTAGTTGCACGCTATTTCATAGACCGAATGATTATCGAAAGGGATTAGAATTCTACGAAGGAGGTAATTTCGAATTAGCTGTAAAACATTTCAATAGATACTACGAAAAAACACCGCAATCCGATTCAGCACTATACTATCTTTACAGTTGTTATCAACAATTGAACCAGGACGAAAAGGCAATGCAGATTCTGGAGCGACTGGAAAGAATTGGTAGTGAGAATGAAAATGTTTATCTGAACCTAATTTATTACTACCGTAAGAATTTCCAGTATGATAAGCTTTATAACCTGATTATCAATCTAAGACCCGGAGTTAAGAAAAAGTTTGATATGCACTACGTCTTAACACTGAGACTCTATGCGGAAATTTTAAGTGGCGCCTCATCGAAGATGAATATTAACCCAATCACCTATGCCCGGACACAGGGTTACCTTTTCGATTTTCCCGATGGAAAATTCTATGAAAATGACACCCTCACCATGGGAAATCTTATTATTCTCTTAGACCGTTTGATTGAGCCATTTTACCCGGAAAAGTTTTTTTTGATAAAAAATATTTCAAGCCATTCTTTCTTATACATTCCATATATGCGGTTGTTGGAACTCGGTGTCCTTGAATTTAACCTGAACTTGAACCCGGAGGAACCAGCATCAGTCACAACCGCTGCCGTGGCAATAGCATATTTGAAGAAGAGAGGATTAATTGTCAAGTAGTAACGCGATATTTGTATGCGCAGATTGATTGACCGTTATCTTATAAACGAATTTATGCCGCCTTTTTTCTTTGCCATTTTTGCCTTAACATTTATTCTCTTGATGGACCAGCTTTTCCGACTCATTGATTTAATTGTCCGAAAAGGACTGCCCTTAGATATTGTTGGTCAGATTCTTATCTACACCTTACCCCTCATCATTTCATTTACCGCGCCGATGGCGGTGCTTGTGGCAATTGTCATGAGTTTTGGACGCTTTAGTCAGGATAACGAAATCCTCGCCCTAAAGACAAGTGGATTGTCTTTCCTCTCAATTACAAAAACACCTTTTATTATCATATCAATCTTCACCATATTTTTAGTTCTTTTCAATAACTATATTCTTCCCGAATCGAATCATCGTGTGCGAAATTTAATGTTGGATGTTTCCCGAAAAAGACCAGCCGTGCGTTTGCCGGAAGGGGTATTTACCAACGACCTTCCTGGATACACAATCCATATCAAAAAGAAAGATGAGAAAACCTCAAAGATCTGTGATGTGACAATTTATGATTTAAGGAATGGTGTAATGATTACCGCGCCTAATGGCGAATTAAAAAATATTGAAGAGGAAGGAATCTTGAGATTTATTCTTTATGATGGTGAACTTCATCAGCTCATAGATAGTATCAAATACCAGAAGACAAAATTCACCAAACAGATAATCAATATACAACTCAATACCGATTTGGTGAGGAAAGAAAGGAAGACCCGTAGCGAAGATGAACTTGATGTTAATGGCTTGAATACGAAGATTGGAGAGTTGAGTCGAGAAATAGCAAATTTGAAAAAAGAGAGCGCACAAATTAGCGAAAGGGCACTCGATAAATTCTTGAAAGGTAATACCCACAGCCTTGAGGTTGCCCAATTTCAAATTGGACAGATGCTTTCAGTAATAAAAGGTAAAACTCGAGACCGTGGCCGATATCTGATCGAAGTCCATAAAAAGTTTTCTTTAGCCTTCGCATGTATTGTCTTTCTCGTCATCGGTGCACCGCTTGGCTATCTATTTAGGAGAGGCGGTGTTGCCGGGACCCTTTTAGGCATCTTACTATTTTCATTGTATTATATATTGATTATCTCCGGAGAAGAGTTTGCTGACCGAAGAAATTTTTCTCCATTCTGGGCAATGTGGTTGCCCAATATAATAATTCTGATTATTGGTATCTATCTCTTCCTGGTTGCTGAATACGAAAGGTCACCATTAAAAGATTTCATCAAGAGAAAGATGTTAAGGCTATGAAATTGATTGAACGGTGTGTCTTAAAAAATTTTATTAAATATATGATACTTGCCCTTGCAATTTTGGTTTTTATCTATATAGTCATCAATCTCTTCGAAAATTTGGGGAGATATCTGGCAAAGAATATTTCATTAAAGGATATTCTACTCTATTACCTGTATCTGACCCCATCCTATATTATTCTGCTTATTCCTGTGGCCGCAATAATGGCGACCTTCTTTGTCTTCGGCTTTATGGCAAAGAATCGGGAACTGGTTGCATTGAAGTCAGGCGGATTGGATATAAATAAACTACTATTTCTAATTTTGAGGGCAGGAACTACAATAGTCCTTTTGTCATTCATTTTTCAGGAAACTGTTGGTGTCTGGTCGCAGACAAAACTATTTGAACACAAGAGCGAAAGAATCGATAAACGAACAGTTAAGATATCTGAACAGCGTCGAAATTTTTGGTATTACGGAGAAAACGATTGGATATATTATATCAGGGATTTTGATGGCGCCACCACAATAATGAAAGGTGTGATACTGTGTGAAATAGGTTCCCAACAGCGCATAAAAAAAAGGATTGACGCCGAGACCGGCAAATATGAAGGGCTCTGGATATTTGAAAATACTACAGCGAGAGAATTCGACACACTTGGTAATGAAACCGTTAAAACCTTGCCAATTTTAAAAATGGCCGAACTGAAAGAGAGGCCAAAGGATTTTTTGAAAAGGATAAAGCCCGCTGAAGAGATGAACTTTTTGGAGATTTATAAATTTGTCAGGAAAAGGGCACGGGCGGGCGAAGATATCAACAAGGAGGCAGTGGAATTGAATTATCGCTTTTCATTCCCGATTATTACAATAATTCTATTGTTAATTTGCCTTCCCTTGTCGCTTGTATTAAAAAGAGGTGGTATTGCTATTGGCCTTGGTCTCAGCATTGTATTGGCATTTGTTTATTGGGGTCTAATCCAGACCTGCCGTGCCTATGGCGTTGCCGGCTTGATGGACCAGTTCTTTGCCGCCTGGCTGCCTAATATCATATTTGGCACAGTCGGAATTTTAACAATGCTTGGTGTTCGGAGATGATTTTGTAGTTTTTCAATTCGTTATTTAACCACCACCAATTTTCTCGTTTCGGTGAAGGCTCCAGCATTCAACCGATAGAAATAGACCCCATCAGGAACATAAAAACCTTTATCGTCTCTACCATCCCAGCACACAGAATAACGACCAGGTATCTGAGATTTATCTATTAGCCTCCTTATAACCTGGCCTGATATGTTATAAACTGTAAGTTCAACTGTGGATGCCACAGGTAAGGCATAATCAATACGGGTTTCAGAGACCATCGGATTAGGAAAGCTTTGCCCAAGTGAGAATTGCCCAAAGAAGGTAAACAAAAAATATTTGGCACGACCAAGGTTGAATCAAAACAGGCATTAGATGATTTGAAATTAAAATACGGCGAATTGATAACTTCATCACCAAATTTCAATTTATCGTATTTTTCTAATCTTTTTTCTATTTCTATCAATGTTGGTTGAACACCTGCAGGTGAATATGATTAGTGCCTTTTGGAATGCCAATATGCAGGGATTAAGAAAACTTATGGAGGAGCATCGTCGCCATCCAGTGCGGACAGTTACCAGGGCAATGTTAGGAATTACCTTACCATCAATTGGTTTGTGGTTTATCAATAAAGATGATGAGCGAATTCAACGATTACCACAATGGCAAAGAGATTTATTTTGGTGTATAAATTTAGCGAGGATAACGGGCAACCCCGATTCATCAATTATTACTATCCCTAAACCTTTTGAATTGGGAATGATTTATGGCAGTTTACCAGAAAGGATTTTAGATTATGTTTATCGAGATGACCCACAGGCAATTGAGGATTTAGCGAAAAATATCGGCACCGGGATATTGCCCATACCATTTCCTACAATAGCATTACCTTTCGTAGAGACAAAAGCAAATTATAGTTTTTTTATGAATCGTCCTATTATACCCAGAGCATTACAACAAGTAGAACCACAATATCAATCGTATGAGTGGACGCCAGAATTTATTAAAGAGATTGGCGCGTTAACAAAACAATCACCATTGATAATTGATAATTATTTATATGGCTGGACTGGCGGACTGGGACGCACGGCGACTTATCTGATGGATAAACTTTTACAGAAGAAGGAAATAGTCAAGGAAAAGAAGACAGCATTACCGACAACATTAGCGGATATTCCAGGCTTAAGGGGATTTGTAGCAAGAGAACCGATAGGGATAGGAAGCGATCCGGTAAATGATTTATTCGATTTATATAACAAAGTTAGTATAATTCAGAATACTTATAAATTAATCGAAAAAGAAGGGAATAGTCAAAAGATAAAAGAATATGCATTGGCACATAAACAAGAATTGGCGATTGTTAAAAATTTACAGCCCTACATGTTTCAATTCGGCGATTTATTAGGCAAAAGACGACAGATATTGACAGCAAATTGGACGCCAGAAATTAAAGCACGAATGATCAGGGATTTAGACACCGATATAACTGTTTTAGCAGAAGGATTATTGAGAAAAATTAAGGAGAGGCGTGGCGAATAGAATGATTAAAATTTCCAATATCCTTTGCCATCACAATATTTACAGGGGGTTTGACCCTTACCTTTGCAATACGAACATTTTACGAGACCACGCTTACCATATATTTGATAACCACGACCATTACACGAAACACATTTTTGCGATTTTCCTCGCCAATCAACTGTCCAGCCAGTGCCATTACACGAGAAACATTCCGATTCTGTGGGTTCATGAATTTCCAATCCAGTGCCATTGCAACGATAACAGTCCTTATAACCTTCACCTTTACAATGTGAACACGGGACTGAATAACCAGACGGTAAATAAGGCTGACTTTGGTATGGGGTGCAATACAAGAATATGAGAATAACAATTAAACATAATTTTTTCATGCATCACCTCCAGATTCGTATTCATTATGTATCCGATTGTGGTCTTGCGGATGAGCCACAAGTGTTCGCGGACCGCGCATATAGTATTCGTAAGCTAAACTGGAATGAATGATGTTCCAGGTGCTACCACCATTCGTACTTCGGTAGGTAGCCATGCACATATAGGGCAAGTCTC
>Ga0315310_10000034_pt1 | contig 94166 bp, 86 predicted proteins | sample TDP5_MG_FD_203630 | JGI IMG/M metagenome (GOLD analysis project Ga0315310, IMG submission 203630) | Freshwater sediment microbial communities from Lake Towuti, South Sulawesi, Indonesia - TDP5 | ecosystem: Environmental > Aquatic > Freshwater > Lake > Sediment | place: Indonesia: South Sulawesi...
ACTGCATGCCAAATAACTCAAGAAAGGCAAGATATTTTTCATAATGAGTTTCGGTTTTGAACACAGGATGCCGATCATTACCCCAGGCATAAATATGATGATAAAGGTTATTTCCTTTGAGTCGCGGCTTTTTAGGCATCGACAATGATACTTATCATGAGGGCAATGTCAATAGAAAGTAAACAAAAGTAAACGCCTGCCTCCTGGCCCCCTGGCCCCCTGGCCCCCTGGCCCCCGGCCCCCGTTCAGAGGATGTTATTCAACGGTTTGGCACTGTGACATATCGCAACAATTTCCACAAATTCCTCTTTAAGCCGATAAACAATTCTATAATTCTCATAAATCTTCTCCCTTAAATTAATGTCGCGATATTCGGGCACAACTCGGCCAGCCTTTGGAAATTGAGGAATGGATTTGATGATAGTCATTACTCTCTTTGCAAAAAGTGCAGCGTAATATTCGGTGTCTTTAGCGATATATTTGTAGATTTCCTCAAGGTTTGACGCGGCACGCGGAGACCATATTATTTTGTAAGCCATTTAGACATTCGTTTTTCAATTTTTTCGTGAGGTATCCCTTTTCCTTCATCCAGTTCTTTCAGTCCAGCATCAACCTGAAGTTTGAAATATAACTCAGCAATAATATCGTCAATACTAACATCCTCGGGTAAAGATTTGATCATTTGAATTACTTTATCTTTAACCTTCGGCATAATTTTTTCTCCTTATATGAAAGCGTAAATTCTTTCATTAGATTATTATAACTAAAAACGCAAAAAAGTCAATTGTGCGATTATCTGCGTAATCTGCAATTTTACCCCGTTAGAAATCTCCGTGAATTACGAAAACATCAACCTGTTGAGTCGTAAGAGCTTGCTTTTCAATCAACTAAGATACACTGGACTCCTTCAGAATCTTCTGACGAGGTGAATCTGCGTAATCAAATATTGGATACAAAGTCCAATATCAAATATTTCCAATTCCTTGCATTCATTCACAACTTTATCTTTTATCACTGTAATCATCCGAAGGCACTGAGGGTTTTTCTTTATTTGTTAGGGGCATTTTTGGCGCCTCGCGTTTCGATAAGGCAACAATATTCAAAAGTTTAAAAGTTTATACCTGTCCCCAATTTCTCACCCCATAAAGGTGAAAAGCATGGCCCGTTTATTTATCTTTCGGTAACCGCGAAGGGTAAAACGAAGATGTATTTTACACCCAAAGAAATCGTTGGGCATGTTAAGGAAGGGGTTAAGAACTACCATAAGTTATGGCAGGATATTTATCAATTATGTGACCTAAACCGCCAGCTTTTATGGTTAAAGAAAACCTGGAAATAAATAATCCTTGTGCTTTTCGTGAGTGTTGTCCGCATTTAAATTTTCAAGCCGCAGCCAAAGTCTTGGCGGAAAGGGATTGCTTAAGCCAGCGGGTTGAGGCGATGGCAAGGGTGATGAAACTTGCCGAGGCTAAGATTTTAACCTTAGCGGCTGAGGTTAAACAACTTAAGGAAGAAAAAGAGCAGCTTTTACAGGAGTTGAATCAGGTTTGTTGCCGCCCCTTTAAACCAAACAAAAAAACTGAGCCGGTGTCAACACCGTCAATTAAGCGTGGTGCGCCTTATGGTCATCAGGGTAAAACCCGTGCGAAGCCAGCAAAGATTGATGAGTATGTGGACATTTACCCACGCCATTGTCAACACTGTGGCAGTGATGAGATAACGGTATATGAGACCTGCGAGAATCATATTATCGAAGACTTAGAAATCAGGGTAAAGACCTCTTGTTTTCGTCATCATTATGGTTATTGTCGGCATTGCAAGCGGGTGCTTTATCCTGCTGAAAAGTCGGGTGAAATCGCCAAAAGTTATATTGGGCCTGTGGCCCGGGCGGTCAGTGGTTATTTAAGATATCTTGGGATTCCGTTCCGTAAGACCAAAGCAATTTTTGAAAATGTTTTTGGTTTACCAATCACCCATGCCAGTTTGGTTGGTTTTGACACCCAGATGGGCAAAAATGGTGAAATTCTTTATGAGCAGATTAAATCCCTGGTTCGTCATGCCCCATTGATTTATGGCGATGAGACGGGCTGGCGGGTGGATGGAATAAATCATTGGCTCTGGGGTTTTACGAATCAAGATGTTGCGTTATATCGGATTGAACGGCGTCGGGGTAGTGAAGTGCTTGAGGATACCTTAGGCAAAAAGTATGATGGCGTGATTATTTCTGATTTTTATTCGGCTTATAATGTTATTGAGGCGCAGGGCAAGCAGAAGTGTCTGGGCCATCTTTTAGCCGAAACTAAGAGTGTTGAAAAGAAGCATAATTTTACCGAGGGGAGTCAGGAATGGTTATTTTGCCAGCGTTTGAAGGGAATATTGAAAATTGGTTTAGCAGTCTGGAATGAATTTAAGGCCGGTCAAAAAACCGATGGGGATTTAAAACAGACCAAGGAACTAATGGCGCAGGTCTTGACCGAGTTGGTTTTATTATCTTCGGAAAATGAAGATATCAATCGGCTTCAGAAGCGGATTATCAGACATAATGAGGAACTGTTTGTTTTTCTTGAAAATCCTTTGGTTGAGCCGACTAATAATCGTGCTGAGCGGCAATTGCGGCCGAATGTAATTATGCGCAAGGTGACTTTTGGCAATCGCTCAGAACTTGGGAAGCGTAATCATCAGGTAATAATGAGTGTAATCCAGACCGCAATTTTAAACGGCATTGAACCATTTAATGCCTTTTTATCTTTAACCACAAATCAACAAAATCAACTTTTTGCTGTTCAAAAAATAAGGGCACCTTAAATCCACCACAAACTTGGCAGAAATAAAGTGCCTTTAACCTAACATAAAAATTGGTGTTTTTTAAGGATGGCTTACCTATTACTTATCTATATTAAACAGCTTGTCAATACACAATTCTCTTATAACAGGAAAAAATTTTTTCTATACGATTGACAAATTACAAAATATTCTTATAATTATGAAAAGGAGGCAATATGAAAAAGTTATGGTTGATGAGCATGGTTTTGATTATTTTGTGTCAACATGCCCTTGGACAGGGATTCTTTAATGTCAAGGTTAACACCGACGCCACAACGCAGGTCCAGAACGAGCAACAGATTATCATCAATCCCCTGGACTCCCTCAATTTTGTCTGTGACTGGCGAGACTTTCGGGTAGGGTATCGTCAGGTTGGTCACGCTGCTACATTTGATGGTGGAAGAACCTGGGTAGCAGAGACACTCTTTGTCGAGCCCACATATAATTGGGATTCTGACCCGGGTATGACCGTTGATGCCAGTGGTAATTTTTTTGCGATAATTCTTTCTTTCAATTCCACAAGTCAGCCCAATGGGTTATATGTCTTAGAATCAACCAATAAAGGATTGACCTGGAGCACACCAAGAACAGTTATCAATGGCGTGTCGAATGTCTTCGAGGACAAAGAATTGATTGCCTGTGACCGAACAACGAGCCCTTATCGAGGCTATCTCTATGTTGCCTGGGCAAGATTCATCAATTTTTCAACACCCGCAGTATATTTCACCCGTTCAACCAATAAAGGTTTTAACTGGTCAACGCCCATTCAAATAAGCGATACCCAGGGTAGTCTACAATGGCCAGTGCCGGCTGTCGGTATCAATGGTGAGGTCTATGTTGCCTGGGTAACCAATAATTCAATAAGATTTGACCGCTCCACCAATGGTGGCACAACATGGGATACTGACAGAACTGTCCAGAGTGTAGCATCAATGAACAGATATCTGAAAGGTGGACAGATTTTAACATTCTCGTACCCGGCAATTGATGCCGATATTACCGGTGGTCCTTATAATGGTTATATCTACATTGCATATATGGACAACGGTCCAGATGGTTATCCAGACCTATTCTTTACCCGTTCAACAAATGGTGGTCAAACCTGGAGCACAAAGGTTAGAATTAACGACGACACCCCTGGAAACCAGATAGACCAATTCCATCCCTGGTTGACCGTTGACCGAACTGGCTGTATCTCAGTAATATTCTATGATTCAAGGAATGACCCGAGCAATATCTTATGCGATCTCTATCTTACCCAATCAACTGATGGTGGCATCACCTGGTCACCCAATGAAAGGGTGTCCACGGTCTCTTTCGATTTACGACTTTTTGACAGAGGCATCGAGCCTTATGACCCGACAAAGCCACTTGCCGGACAGAGGGCAGGATGGATTGGAGAATATAATGGCATAGCAGCGTCTTCACGAAACAATGTCGTTCCAATCTGGACTGATACTCGCAATGGTAATCAAGACACCTATGTTGGTAATCGAATTGGTGTAGGCATTAAAGAAACATCAACCAAAATGTTCAACAAATTATTAGTTACGCCAAACCCCGCTACCAATAATTGCCTGATAAGTCTTGAAATCACCCACCCTGATAATATTGAGCTCGTTTTATATAATGCCTGCGGTCGGCAGATTGAGAATATATTCAAAGGTCTCCTTTCTTCAGGTCTACACCAGTTTAAATTGAATAATCTCTCCCACCTTCCAACCGGTGTCTATTTTATTAATATTAAGGGAACAAACTTTATCGAAAGCAATAAATTCATCCTGCTCCAGCGATAAGTTGTAGGGCTATAATAAAGAAGTTTCATTCGTTGATTTTTTTCTCACTATTTTATCTAAACCTATACGATGCGTATAATTAAAAGCGCAATCTTCATTGCGGGTATCGCAGTAGTAATTGCCCAGACGCTAATCATCAGAGAGGGTCTTACACTATTCGGGGGCAACGAACTTGTTTCAGGGATCCTCCTATGCTTCTGGCTTGTATGGACAGGAATCGGAAGTTTAATTTTCCAAAGATTGTATTTGAAGAAAGACCCAATTGGTCTCTATTCCTTTCTCCTTTTCATTTTGAGTCTTTCTCTTATCTTTTCAATTCTTTTCTTTCGCTTCGCCTTAAAAATTTTTTCTCTACCTTTTGGGGAAATAATTGGCCTCGATAAGATAATCCTGATTTCTATAATTCTCCTTGCCCCAACATGCCTCGTCTCTGGTGCCCTGTTTCCCGCGGCTTCAAAAATTTTAAGTCCTCAAAAAGTCTATCTGATTGAAGGTCTTGGTTCTTTTTTTGGCGGTCTCTTAGTCTCCTTCATTTTAATTCATCTCTTGCCTCCTTTTGGTATCTTGGCAGTTACTGTTTCTCTGTTGATATTTATAGCATTAATAATTAGTAGACACACAAAACTCCTATTCATTTCACTATTCCCTTTAATAGCCCTATTAAAAATTTATGATATTGAGATGTGCCTTAGAAAAATTGAAATGGGTGGTCAGAATTTGATTGGTCTAGCGGAATCGAGATATGGCTTAATAAGTGTTACCAAATTTGATTCGCAACTCAACTTTTACACCAGCGGCGTCTTCGACTTCTCATATCCCGATTTATATACGGCTGAAGAGACGGTCTACTACCCCCTTTTATTACATGAATATCCACAAAAGGTTTTACTTGTCGGTGGCGGTATGGTTACATCTATTACTCAGATTTTCAAACACCCCAATGTCAAAAATGTTATATATCTTGAATTGGACCCCGTACTTTTTAGAGTTGGCGAACATTATATTGGCGAAAATTTAAAAAATATAAAGAATTTAGAGATTGTCTTTGGTGATGCGCGATACTATATTAAAAACACAAATAAAAGGTTCGATGTAGTAATTATAAACTTGCCTGATCCATCTAATGGGCAGATTAACCGATTCTACACCAAAGAGTTTTTCGGCGAGGTCAAACGGATAATGAATCCCGGCGGTATAATGTCCATAAGAATTACCTCACCACCCGATATTATAAGCCCACTCTTCGCCCAATATTTGAGAACCGTGTATAATACGCTCAAATTTTCATTCAAAAATATATTAATTTTGCCCGTAGCAAAGACAACCTTTATTGCTATTGATAATGCCACCAATTATAAAAATCTTACTAATATTTTAAAAGAAAGAATTAATCAACTTAATTTGAACTTAATGTATGTTAATGAGTACTATATTGACTACAACTTTACCAGTGAGAAATTAGATTACTTTAAGGGTGGTATAGAAAAATCGGAAGGTAGCATCAACACCGATTTAAAACCTATTTGTTACTATTTCTCGACAATTTTATGGGGTATGATTGTGTCTGAAAATTTAAAAAAATTATTTATTAGGCTGTTCAAACTAAATCCTTTATTTTTCCTTTTTCCACTAGCATTTATTTTCCTTTTTTTCAAACATAAATGTATCATCCAATTTTCACTATTTTCAATTGGTGCCACTCAAATTTCTATAGAGATAATTCTTCTGATCCTCTTCCAGGTTCTCTATGGATATATCTACGGTTGGATTGGCGCAATCATCGCCTTCTTTATGTTTGGGTTGGCAGTAGGAACTTTCTATTATATAAAATTGCCACTATCTAAAAATAATTTATCAACAGCACTTTCAAACACTACCTTTTTACTTGTTCTCTATACTACATTTGCACTATTGATATCTATTATTAGATTACCAGGCTCAAATATTATTATTCCAATTTTAATATTTATTGGCGGTTTCTTGGGTGGATTATACTTTCCGTTGAGTGTAGAGGCATTAGGAGAAAAAAAGGCAGGTATCCTTTATGGTTTAGAATTGATTGGTTCAAGCCTCGGTGCACTCGTAACTGCAGTAATCTTAATCCCTGTATTAGGGCTCATCTTTACCTTACTTATTTTTATCATAATAAATATTATAATCGGCTACGGTCTCCGAGTTTTATTACCTCAGAAAATCTAATTACCTCAAAACTCTAACCCTTGTGCGTTAATAATTATGCGATTTTCTTCCTGCACAACCTTACCCATAACCCTAACCGTTCTACCCACATATTGAGGTATTACAAAATTCCCGGGACCAAGGTCAATATAAATCTGCCCAGTGCCATCATCAAGGTAAAACCAGGCACAATTCAGAAATAGCACAAGGCCAGCTAATATTGTTACTATTGATGTTATGGTAATTATTTTTTTAATCATATTTTACTCCTTTCTTCAAACAAAGGCTAATGCGCTCGATGGGCACGGCTCATTGCCTGGTTGTTTCTATATTATTCGACCCTTGGTCGGTGAATCGAGGCAGCCAATTTGATTAAGTAAAGTAGTCTTTCCAGAACCAGACCTACCAACAATTGCGGTGATCTCACCCTTTTTCAATCTCTTGACTTAACATCCTGAGTGTCTTATAATACAATCAAAGGAACTAACATGGAGTTTACAAAAATTATCGGTTGGATTGGATTTCGCGCTGGTTTGTTTATTGGCATACCGCTGATTTTAAAAACAATTAAAATTAAGAGTTCAAGAGGTGTGTTGGTAATGACCTTCATATTGATTGAAATCACTGTCCTCTGTTTCCTTATTCGTTCGATTGCAATCAAGGAATCGGCGTTAATCGCTTATTATCTCTTTATTATTGTCTCAACAACAACCCAATTATATCTAATTTGGAAATTTCAAAATGATAGAATCCGTTAAATTTGCGTAACTTTATGAAAGAATATGCGTCTTTTAATTTAGAGACCGAGATTGACAAAAATGAACTCGATAAAATCATTATTGAAGCAAAAAATGGTAATGAAGAAGCGTTTGAAAAATTGTGCAGGTTTGTCTATGGAAGAATCTATAGTTATGTGTTTTATCGGGTTAAGCATAAAGAGGATGCCGAGGATTTGACCAGCGAGGTGGTTTTGAAGATAGTCAGGGCATTGAAAAATCAGAAAGGAAATTTCCTTGCCTGGATTTACAAAATTGCCGCAAATAGTTTGATAGATTTTTATCGCCATCGAAAAGTGGCACAGGAAATCAGTTATGATGATTTATCTCAAGAGAGCATAGGCTCAAAAGGAGTATCACCAAATGATGTTTTAATGCATGATAAACTAAAGGACGCATTGACCCATTTAACTAAAGAACAGGCTGATGTTATAACATTTAGATTTATCCAGGAGTTAGATAATGAAGAAATCGCAAAGATTATGGGCAAATCCATTGGCTCAGTAAAAGTATTACAATTTCGTGCACTGAGGTCATTAAGGGAGTATTTCAAAAAGAAAGGCTATGAAACCAAAGATTGAACAAATATTAGATCTAATTTTGGAAGAGATTGCCAAAGGCAAAAAGATAGAAGAATGTTTAAAAGATTATTCTGATTTTGTAGAAGAATTGGGACCACTACTACAGATTGCGAAGCATATTAATGAGCTACCCAAACCAATCCCCGACGAAACTGTAATTACTGAAACATTGACAAATGTAAAAAGATTTGTTACGGCGCAAAAACAAGTTCGAAAAGAATATTCTCTTAAAAGCATATTCTCATTTCAACCTGCAATGATTCGAGCAATAGCAACAATAATATTGATACTAATTTTTGGCTGGGTAAGTATATCTTTTAGTGTCAAAAGTCTGCCCGGTGAATTTTTGTATCCCATTAAAATTTTTACCGAAAAGATCCACTATATTTTAACAATCAATAACAAAGGAAAAACAGAATTGCATATAATTTTTGCTGACCGTAGAACACAGGAATTGGCAAAGTCATTTAAAAAAGATGAACAATTGAACAGGGAATTGCTTGATACAATGCTGAAAGAGGCACATTCTGCCTTGAAACTTTCTGAATCACTAAGCGATACAGATACAAAAGTTATTATCCGGAAAATGGATAAAATATATCATTGTCAGCTAAATACCTTACAAGAATTAAAAAAGAGTATATGTGGTTGCGATACAGTCATTATAAATAATGCAATCAACACCTGTGTAAATTATCATCGTTGTATAGAACAGAAACTAAATCCACAGTCTAATACCTTACAATCCCCTTGCCCATGTTCTACAGGAGAATGTAATTGCAAATAGCAAAAAACTAATAAATCTGGACGCGGCTGCTGATAAAAATAAGGAAAAGTATATTTAATCGTACTGGAATTTCAATAATTCCAATCCAAATTCTAAATCCGAAGCATGAAATTCGAAACAAATTCGAATATTAAAAGTTCGAATGTTCCACGCTGTTTTGAAATTGTGTCATTGGGATTTAGATATTGTTTCGGATTTAGATATTAGAATTTCGGATTTATCCGAGCGCTAGCGCGGATTATCTTGAAAAATAGAGATTTATCTTGTCTGCGTAACTTTTGCAAATCTAATGCGTCTTGAATACTGATGACAGATAATAGATGGCGTTTTTGGGGAACATGGTTGCCGCTTATTGGTTTAATTATTCAAACACCTACGCCAAAGACATTAAGTTTGAACGAACTAATCGAAGAGGCAAAGTTAAATAACCCTGAGATTAGGGCAGCGAAAGCCCGGCATGAGGCAACAGCAAAGAAAATGTCTGTTTTTCGCTATTTGATGGACCCTTTGCTCGGCTTTGAATTTGGCAATGATATGCAGATATATTCAATTTCACAAGAATTTCCTTTTCCTACAAAGTTAGCCTCTTTATCAAAACTTGCTGAATCTGATGCACAACAGGCGTTTGAAGAATACAGAAAAAAGGAGCAAGAAATAATTGCAAAGGTAAAGAAAATTTATGCACAATTATGTTTGATTGAAAAACAAATAGAATTGACAATAAAATCAAAGAACATATTGAATCAAATTCTAAGTATTGCAATGCGAAATTACTCGTTAAACAAAAATCCGCAATCCGATGTTTTGAGAACAGCAATAGAGACTGCCAAAATTGATAACAAATTGATTGGTATGAAGGATGAAGAGACTATAATGAGAAGTAAGCTGAATTCTATTCTTGACCGACCTGTAGATTCTAATATCAGTATTATCACCGACATCGAAATAAAAAAAATGCCTTCAGACTTGGAGACACTTTATGCAATTGTCAAAGAAAACCAACCCATATTAAAATCTTTTCGGTCAGCGTTAAAAAGTGCTGATATATCATTGTCCTTATCAAAACAAGAATATCTGCCTGATTTTATGGTCAAATTTGAACAGCAAGTAATGGGCTCACAATTACAGGATAGGAAATTTATGTTCGGTTTCACAATACCTGTTTGGTTCTGGGCAAAACAGAAAAATATGGTTAATGAGATGAAGGCAGAGAAGAAGATGATCGAGGCTGATTACAAAGCAATGGAAAATATGTTCTTAGTGGAAGCTAAAGAGGCAAAGATAATGGTTGATAAACACAAAAGAGAAATGGATTTATTCGAAAATTCGATTCTGCCTCAGGTCGAGGCAACCCTGAAATCATCGCTCAGGGCATACGAGGTAAATCAAGTTGATTTTATGACATTACTGGATAACGAAAAGATGTTGGTTGAAAGCGAATTAGAATATTATCAAGCACAGGTTAATTTATTCATTGCAATTAGTGAACTGGAAACGACGGTAGGCACAGAATTAAAAAATGAATAACACCCCTGCCATCATTCTGACCCTGAGTGCAACGAAGGAGAAGAATCTGAATCTCTTACGAATTTATGGCGAAATCAGTAATTTTAATAAAAATTTGCTTGATAAATCAGGCATATAAAGTTATTTAGAAAAAAGGAGAGCAAAATGCTAAATAAAATTAAAATCATCATCGCCGCAATAATTATAACAGGCGGCGTATTATTTGGCCTTTATTGTGCAAATAAAGGTGCAAAGACAATCAATACCTCTAACATTAGCAAAGAGGCAATCTGTCCGGTAACTAAAGAAAAATTCAAAATCACCCCGCACACCCCCTTTGTTGAATACAAAAACACAAAATACTATTTCTGTTGCCCAGGATGCGATAAAAAATTCTTGTCCGACCCTGAAAAATATATTGAGACCAAGGATACTACGGGCACAGAACAACGAACACCAACAAACGAAATTGTTTACTGGACCTGTTCTATGCATCCAACAGTCCGCTCGGATAAGCCTGGTGACTGTCCAATCTGTGGCATGGATTTGATTCCCGTTTATAAGACCAATGAAAATCGAATAATAATAGACGAAAAAATTAAAACAGCATTGAACATTATAACCCAGCCAGCAAAAAAGATGATGCTCATTAAAAAAATCCATGTTCCAGGTCGTGTAGCAAAAGATGAAGAACTCTACCTTGTCCAGCAAGGGTACATTTCCGTATATCAATTAGGCGGAAACTTATTAGAATCAGCAAAATTGCGCTTAAAACTCCTTGGCTTCTCGGATGTAGAAATTGAGCATTTAGTTCATCTGGGTAAACCCGATGAAAGTCTTATCTATCCATCACCTCACCGTGTCTGGGTCTTTGCTGAAATATATGAAAGAGATCTTTCTTTGGTAAAGACAGGACAGAAAACGAATGTAAAATTTGTTGCATACCCTAATAAAATCTTCACCGGAACTATTAAAGCGATTGAGCTAATAGTCAATCCACAAACCCGCTCAGCCAAAGCCCGCATTACTATCGAACATCCAATGAAAGAACTTCGTTTTGATATGTTTGGAGATGTTGAAATTTTTGTAAATCTGGGTAATCGATTAAGTGTGCCATATTCCTCAATCATTGATACAGGAACAAGAAAAATTATCTATGTTGAAGTCGCTGATAATCAATATGAACCACGACCAATTGAAACTGGTTTTGAAACTGACGAATATGTGCAGGTGATTAAAGGATTGAAAGAGGGTAATAGAGTGGTAACCGAAGGCAATTTCTTGCTTGATTCACAAACCACATTGGCTGGCGGACAGTCTCTGCTTTACGGTGGCGCTGAAGAGATAAAAGAAACAAAGCCACCAACAATGCACCAACATTAAAACGGATTTCTTGAGAAAAAATCATGGTCGCTAAACTGATTGAATGGTGTTTGAGAAATAGATTTGTTGTTTTGGTCATCACCGGCATTGTAGTGCTTTGGTCTTTGTATGCGATAAATCGTGTTCCGGTTGATGCAATTCCAGATATTGGCGAGAACCAACAGATTGTATATGTAGACTGGCCTGGTCGTGATGCGCAGACTATTGAAGCACAAGTAACTTACCCATTAACCACTCAACTCCAGGGTATGCCGGGTGTAAAATCAATTCGCTCTTCAAGTGAATTCGGATTCTCAATGGTCTATGTAATATTTCAAGACTATATAAATTTTTATTGGTCACGTTCCAGAATTTTAGAAAAATTACAAGAAGCAGACAAATTCCTGCCGCCGGGTGTGACACCAATTCTTGGTCCTGATGCAACTGGTTTGGGTCAGGTTTTCTGGTATACCGTTGAAGGGGAAGGCTACAGTCTTGCTCAATTACGTTCAATCCAGGACTGGTTTGTGCGTTATAAGCTACAATCAGTCGAAGGTGTATCTGAGGTCGCATCGGTAGGTGGTTTTGTTAAACAATATCAAATTGATGTTGACCCTAATAAACTTGCGATATACGGAATTAAACTTATGGATATCTTCAACGCGGTTCGTAATTCTAATATTGATGTCGGGGCAAAGGTGATTGAACATGGTGGAATGGAATTTATTATCCGAGGTGTTGGCATTATAAAAAATATTGATGATATAAAAAATATAGCGGTAATGTCTTATGAAGGCACACCCATTTTCATAAAGAATATCGCAACGGTTCAGATTGGCCCTGAATTTCGTCGCGGTGCATTGGACAAAGACGGAAAAGAGGTTGTGGGTGGTGTCGTTATAGTCCGCTATAAAGAAAATCCCCTAAGCGTCATTAACGAAGTAAAAAAAAGGATAAAAGAGATAGAACCTGGATTGCCCGCGGGTGTAGAAATTGTTCCGTTTTATGATCGTACTGACCTGATTAAAAGAACGATAAATACCTTAAGGGATACGCTTATCCAGGAAATTATTCTGTGTATTATTGTTGTAATCATATTTCTCGGCCATCTCCGCTCTGCTTTGATTATTTCGGCTGGACTGCCCATAGCCGTCGGTATTTCTTTTATTTTAATGTATTATCTTAAAATTGATTCAAATATAATGTCTTTGGGTGGCATTGCAATTGCCATTGGAACTCTGGTTGATGCAGGCATAATTATGACCGAAAATATGCATCGCCATTTAGTGCTTGATCAAGGTAAGAGACCTCATGGTGAAGTTCTGCTTGAAGCCGCCAAAGAAGTCGGCTCAGCAATAATTACAGGAATAATGAGCACGGTCATATCATTTATTGCAATCTTTGCCTTAGAATCCCAGGAAGGTAAATTGTTCAAACCGCTTGCCTATACAAAGACATTTGCCCTTATGGGCTCGATAATTATTGCATTAACATTAACGGTCATTCTTTCTTTCTATCTTTTACGAGGTAAACTCAAACCTATCGAAGAAAATCCCATTAATCGCATAATGCTAAAATATTATGAAAAAACCTTACGCTGGGTTCTTGGACATAGAATCATATTTCTTTCAATTCCATTTGCAATCATTGTTATCGCCGGTTTTGTTACAACAAAAATCGGCAACGAATTTATGCCCCCGTTCGATGAAGGCACAATACTTTTTATGCCGGTTGTTTCTCCATCTGTTTCGTTGACTGAGGCGATGAAGATTATGCAGGTGCAGGATAAAATCATAAAATCATTTCCTGAAGTCGCTGATGCGGTGGGTAAACTTGGCCGTGCTGAAACCGCAACCGACCCAGCACCGATTGAAATGTTTGAAACCATCATCACCCTCAAAGACCAAAAATTTTGGCGTAAGGGCATAACAAAAGAAAAAATTATCCATGACCTTGATGCCGCCCTGAAATTTCTTGGGGTCAGCAATATCTGGACACAACCTATTGTCAATCGAATTGACATGCTTTCGACTGGTATCCGGACACCGGTTGGGGTCAAAATTTTTGGGCCAGATTTAAAGGTGCTTGGAAAACTTGCCGCAGAAATAAAAGAAATAATTAAGGCAGTTCGGGGTGCCGAGGATGTTTATGCCGAAAAGATTACTGGGAAACCATATCTGGAAATTATTCCTGACCGAGAACAGATTGCGAGATATAACCTGACAATACAGGATGTGATGGATGTAGTCGAAATGGCTATTGGTGGTGAAAATTTAAGTGTTGTCTATGAGGCACGCGAGCGATATCCAGTGAGGGTTAGATTTTTTAGAGAAATTAGAAACTCACCGGAAAAGATTAAACGTTTACTTTTATCAACATCGGATGGCAAATATATTCCCCTTGGCCAGATTGCCAAGATTCAACTTGTCGAAGGTCCTGCAATGATAAATTCGGAAAATGGTATGCTGCGTGCCTATGTTTTAACAAATGTTCGAAAACGTGACCTCGTAGGTTTTGTTAAGGAAGCAAGCAAAGTCGTTGCCCAGAAGATGGCAGATAAAATACCGCCGGGCTATTCTATCCAATGGTCAGGTCAGTTTGAAAACCAGGTTCGTGCAAGGAATAAAATATTTGTTCTTGTGCCATTGAGCCTTCTCATTATCTATATGTTAAATTTCCTAAATTTCAAATCCCACCGCAAATCATTGACCATTTTCTTTGCTGTGCCAGTAACCTTTGCTGGTGGCGTTTTACTTTTGGCTTTGTATGGATTTAATTTCTCGGTTGCTGTCTGGGTCGGTTTCATTGCTGTATTTGGTATTTCAGATGATGATGGTATTCTAATTACAACCTATCTTGACCAGGTATTCAAAAGGCGGAAGCCAAAGACAAAAGAAGAGGTTATTGAAGCGACTGTAGAGGCAGGTAAGGCAAGATTCAGACCGGCATTCATGACGATGATTACGACAATCTTAGCCCTGTTGCCGATTTTTATCTTTGGTGGCACAGGCAAAGAGATTATGATACCAATGGCTATCCCGTCGTTCGGCGGCATGACCCTGGCGCTGATAACAATCTTTATTGTGCCTGCAGTTTATTCCTGGTTTGAGGAAAGAAAGAGAGCAAATAGTTAAAAGGTATTTGGATTTTAACCAAATATCTTGACAATACCCTACTTTTTTAGTATACTATAGTATGAAGTTAACGACCAAAACCAGATATGCGGTACGGGCATTGGTTTATCTTGCCGGTCAAAGAGGTAGAAAGGCAATCACCCTAAAGGAGGTTGCCCGCAAACAAGAAATAAAGGCAAAATACCTGGAACAGATTTTTATAAAATTACATAGAGCCGGTTTAATTCATAGCGTGAAAGGACCAGGTGGTGGTTATTATATAACCCGAAATCCAAAATCAATTAAGTTGCGCGAAATAATGACTGTGGTTAGTGAATCATGTGCGCCGGTATTCTGTGTAGACGATAATAAAGTTAAAAGTTGCCCGAGAATTAAACACTGCCTAGCCCGGCCGTATTGGCAAAAACTGAAAAAAACTATTGATAAATTTTTTAATACATACTCAATTTATGACTTGTGCAAAGGCGGAAGGCCTTAGTGGCAGGTAGACGAATACATAAACCTTTAAAGATATGAGTAAAATCCTGCTCTTGGGTATACTTTTATTCTTCGCAACTTTAACCTCAGGCCAAGTTTTGTATGAACTCGAGCCAGTTGTAGTTACTGCCACACGCTATCCAAGAAATATTATGGAAATTACAAGAACCGTCACAATTATTGATTCTGCAGAAATAAAAAATTATTCTTCCCTGGCCGAGCTTTTGAAAGGCATTGCTGGCACTAATATAAAGACAAGGGGTGATGGAATACAGGCTGACCCGGGCATCCGTGGTTCAACCTTCCAGCAAGTCCTGGTACTGGTTGATGGTGTGAGAATCAATGACCCACAGACTGGTCATCATAATTTAAATATTCCTATTCCTTTAAGTGAAATTGAACGAATAGAGATTCTTCATGGCACTGCTTCTTCTCTTTATGGTTCTGATGCCTGTGGCGGCGTGATAAATATCATTACTAAAAAGTCAGCGGGTATCGCCGGTGGTATCGGTCTTGGCAATTTCGGTTATAAAGGTTTTTTTGGGAAACTTGCTACTAATAAGGTTTCAATAGATTATGAGACAAAATCGTCAGATGGACACGAACCCGGTTATGAATATTCGCAATACAACATCTCAACAAAAATTCATACACGAATTACTGATAAGTATAAATTTACCATTCTTGGCGGTTATTTAAATAAGGGTTTTGGCGCAAAAAATTTCTATGCCCCATATCCTTCCTGGGAGAAGAATCAAGCCTTTTTTGCTAATCTAAATAATCAATGGTTTATTTCGCCTTATTTTATGCTCAACCCGACACTTTCATTCCGCACCCACATTGATACATTTGTCCTTGACCGTGATAATCCTCAAGTTTATGCTAATCGTCATCAGAGTCTCACTTATGGTGCACAAATCATCGGTAATCTCGGCCTTAAGAATCTAGGGTTTTTTATTTTGGGAACAGAGATATTCAGAGATTCCTTGAACAGCACAAGGCTTGGACTACGCCATCAGCAAAGAACTGCCTTCTTTTTGCAGATGGAAGAGAAATTTTTAAATAATAAAATAATTTTAGTCTCGGGTATCAGAGATGATTACTACTGGAATATTAAGAATTCAGTTAATCCCCATCTAAGCCTTGGCTATAAGATTCTACCAAAGTTAAAATTGAGAGGCGCGGTCGGCAGTTCCTTCAGGACACCATCCTTTACTGAACTCTATTATCAAGACCCGGCAAATACGGGCGATTCACTGCTTAAACCTGAATCTGGTTTGGAGTATGAATTCGGTATTGATTTCAAAAACAAACATACTATTGCTCAAATTTCTCTTTATCATCGGTTGACCGAAGATGATATTGATTGGGTGAAAAAATCTGACGAAACTGTCTGGCAGGTGAAGAATATAGGAAAAACAAGGTTTTATGGTATTGAGCCGTTGGCAAAGTTAATCTTCGCACCTTGGATAAAGATAAAAGCCGGCCTGTCTTATATCTACATAATTAAGGAATTACCAGAAGAATACATCTCAAAATATGCCTTACAGGTTCCACAAATCACTAATCACCTAAACATTACAACTTTCTCAACCTTTGATTTCAATCTGGTCTGGTCTTATTATGACCATAATAATACCCGACTCCTGCTCAATGCGGCTTTGAATCAAGAGTTTTCTATTTTACAGCAAATCAAATTTGTTTCTTCTTTTATCATTAGTAATCTACTGGACAAAAGATATGAAGATTTTCAAGGTGTCCCCTTGTCCGGCAGGTCTTTAAGAATTGAGATTAGTTTTACAGGAGGGTGAAATGGTGATTTATTGTTTCGTTCAGAAAAATCTGGACGCTGCTATTCCTTTATGCCCAACGATAAATGATTTTAGGCATTTAGGAATTTTTGATTTTTTAGATATTTGATATATATAAGGAGGTATGATGAAATACGCTCTTTGTCTATTGACAATATCCGGGGTTCTTTTTTCTTCTCCCTGGCCTCAATTCCGCCATGATGCATGGCATAGTGGGTTTTCGCCAGATAGTGCACCTTCAACCAGAATATTGCGTTGGAGATTTCTGACTGGCGGCCAGGTATGGTCATCTCCTGCAGTATCAGGCGATACTCTGTTTGTTGGTTCAGATGATAGCACGGTGTATGCACTAAATACAACGACATCAAATCCAAATGGGGAGATGTTCTGGAGTAGACGGTTAACTGGAAGGGTGCGTGGTTCACCAGCGGCTGCCTTCGGTTATGTGTATGTAACCTGTCTTGGCAATCCGGCTTATCTTTATTGTCTGCGTGCATCTGATGGTCAAATCCAGTGGCAATATAACATTGGCACGGTAAGTATATTCAATAGTTCTCCTGCTGTTGTAGACAGTATGGTTTTCGTGGGTTCTGAGTCCCGTTATCTTTATTGTGTCAAAGCTATTACAAGCAATCCTAATGGCGAGCTGGTTTGGAAATATTATACCGGAAAATGGATACATGGTTCGCCTGCTGTTGGGTATGGCAGGGTATACATCGGAACCGCAGGTGGTGATACTACAGGAGGCTATTATCTTTATTGTTTAGAAGAATTCCCACCGGATTCCAATGGAAATCTTTTATGGCGATACTATATCGGAAATAGACGAAACGGAATGGGGGTCTCTCCCGCAGTTGTAGATAGTCTCGTTTTCTTCTCTTTTGATGATATTGATTCTCCTTATAACTCAGAGCTTGTTGCCTTGAGGGCAATTCCTTCTTTTGGTGATACGCTCTACTGGAGATATGTTGGATTAGATGGTATGATGTCCTCTCCCGCAGTCGCATATGACAGGGTATATATTGGTATGGAAAGCAATAGTGCAATTGAGAGAAGTTTTCTCGTATTCAAAGAACATCCTTCAAATCCACCCAACGCAGAACTTATCTGGCGTTATTATCCAATAGCAACTATTCGTTCTTCACCGGCATTGGCTAATGGAAAGGCTTATATCGGAACTGATGTTGGAGGAAACAGACTTTATTGTTTTAATGCCCTTTCAAACACACCCGAGACCCTCTGGACATATACTACTGGTGGCGGCATATTCTCCTCACCCGCAGTGAGCAATGGCATGGTCTATGTGGGCTCCTGGGATAGATATGTGTATGCCTTCGGAATACCAGGTGTCGGCATAAACGAAAAGACCTTCGTAAACTCACACAACGGTGAATTAATGAAAATAGAGGTATATCCAAATCCATTCAGACAGAAAACAGATATCAGATGGCAGATAGCAGATAGCAGACTACAAATTATAAATAGACAGCTATCAGTTATCAGCAATCAGCCATCAGTTAGTTTAAAAATCTACGATGTTACCGGCAGATTAATTAGACAATGGGACTATGAGACGATGAGACAAGGAGACCAAATAACCTGGGATGGAAAAAATGATTCAGGCAAACCATTGTCTGAGGGCATATATTTTTTACACATTAAGGAAGAAAATCTCAATGCAATAAAGAAAATAATCATGGTAAAATGAAAGGAGCGAAATGCCAAAACTACCTGAAATCGGCAAAATATCCGCCGAGGTCTTTAATGATTTAATCTTTCCCCATCTTGGTGCAAAGAATAAACATATCTTAGTTGGTCCCCAGCATGGGGTTGATGTCGGAATTGTAGAAATTGGAACCAAGGCAGTTGCAATGACCAGTGACCCCGTCTTTATTGTGCCGGAATACGGATTTAAAAGAGCCGCTTGGTTTGCAACCCATATCCTTGCCTCAGATGTCGTTACCTCAGGACTGCCACCAACTTATCTTACGATTGATTTGAATCTGCCCCTTTCTATGACCGAAGAGGAGCTAACCACAGTCTGGACTACAATAGACGAAGAATGTAAGAAGATGGGGATGGCAATTATTTGCGGCCATACCGCGCGCTATGATAACTGCAACTATCCAATGGTTGGTGGTGCAACCGTGCTTGCCATTGGTGAACTGGATAAATATGTTTCGCCAAGATTTGCTAAAGAAGGCGACAAAATAATCATCACCAAAGGCCCAGCAATTGAGGCAAGCGGAATCTTTGCCACAATGTTTCCCAAGTTCTTAAGCAAAAATTATGGTGAAGAATTTGCACAAAAGGCGCAGAACTTATTCTACAAAATGTCTGTAGTCGAAGATGCGATGATAGCCGTTAAAGTCGGAGTACGGGACGATGGCCTCTCGGCAATGCACGATGCAACTGAGTGCGGTATCTGGGGCGGCCTATATGAAATTGCCCAGGCCGCAGGACTTGGTGTAAGAGTTGAGAAAGAAAAGATTGTAGTTGAAGAGTGTATTGATAAAATCTGCAAACTTTTCAAAATTGACCCCTACAAATCAATCAGCGAAGGAACATTAATCATCACCTGCCGGGAGTCAAAGGCCGAAAAGGTCGTAACCGTTCTCAAAGAAAAAAATATAAAGGCATCAATTGTTGGTGAATTAATTGACACGAAATTTGGCATGATTTTGGTTGAAGACGGAAAAGAACAAAGACTCGAACACCCAAAGGTTGACCCATTCTGGAATGCATTTTATGGTGCCTTGCAGGATTATAAAAAATTAGAAATATAATTCTTTTTTTAACGATATAAAATATATATTACAGAAATAAAACAAATTAAAATCACTATCATCTCAAATTCAAAAGTTGACTTTTCTTGTTAATTGTTTATAGTAAATTATTCATGAAGAATGGTATTGAGATTGATGCGCAACTAATTTTAAGTGCATTGAATGGCGATGAGGATGCCTATCAAAAAATCCTCAATATTTACAAAGGAAGAATCTTTAGCTACGTCTATCGAATTGTAAGAAATTATCACGATGCCGAGGATATTACATTTGACACATTTATTAGATCTTTTAAGTCGTTGAAATCATTTGACACAGCCAAACCTTTTTCGATCTGGCTATTTACTATTGCCCATAATCTGGTCATAGATTTTTTAAGGAAGAATAAACAGAATTATGAATATCTCGATGAGAGTCATTCAACAAATAACGATTTTGTTAAAGAATATGAGAAGAAGAGAAAATTGGAAAAGATCGAGCAGGCTCTTACAAAACTTCCGCCGATAGACTGCGAGTTAGTAATTTTATACCATAAAGAGGGTCATTCCTATGATGAGATAAGCGAAATTCTAAAAATTCCAGTTTCAACAATAAAGATTCGTCTGCATAGGGCGAGAAAGAAGCTGAGAGAGTTAGTTCATGGTGAAACTTTTTTCTAATTTCCTCGTATTACCTAATGATGATACATAAAGAAATCGAAAGATTAATCCAGAAGAGATTGGATGGCAAGACTACTGTAGAGGAAGAGCATGAAATCCTTCTCCACCTATCCCTATGTGCTGAATGTCAACAGTTCTATCAGGAATTAGTCCAAATTACCGACGCAGTCGGTGGGGTCATTGAATTTTTTCCCAGCCATAATTTCAATGAGCGGGTATTAAAGAAATTGGGCATTAAGAAATCATCGCCCTGGCCTAAAGTTGCAACCGCATTTGCCGGTGCATGGTTAGGTTCATTGCTATTCCTTCTATTCTCACCATTAACAAAGATATTACTCGGTAAGGGTCTAACCTCGATTCCAGCATTTATGCATCTGCTTAATAAAATTGTTCTTGCACTTACATCCCTTGGTCACTTTATTATGCCGTTTGTTGAAAAATCATTCAAATCTCCAGCTACAGCCATAGGATTAATCTTCACTGTTTTCATCATATATTTCTTTGGCAGAATGCTGAAAAAGGAGGCGAAATGCAGTTCATCTTAACAATTTTTATTCTTGCATATGTCGCAAGTCCTAATGTTGAATTACATTGGGTAGACAACCTTGGCCATGGCCAGCCTCGGCTTCATTTCAAAACCTTCCCTTGTGCGAAGACCGTTACAGGAAATTTTTATGTGCCGGCAGGAGACACGATAGAAGAGGATATTTCAATCAGCGGTGGTAGTGCTAAGATTGATGGTGTGGTTGACGGTGACCTCGCAGTTATGGGTGGTGAGGTTGATATAAAAGGCTTGCTTGACGGCGATGTTGCAGTATTCGGCGGTGCCCTTGACATCATTGGTAAAGTAACTGGTGATGCAGCTATTTTTGGTGGTAATATCAACAATAAAGGGAAAATCGAAGGCGACCTACTGGTTGTTGGTGGGGCTGCTGTGCTCGATTCTGGGTCAATAATCAATGGTGATATAAGTATGGTGGGGGGCACGGTTGAACGTGATAGTAATGCATCGGTCTTGGGCGAGATAGAATCTTTGGACATGAAGGCAATTGAAAGGATTATGCCACGCATTGGTAGAATTGGCAAGGCATTTCGCTGGGGGAGTCCATTTAGAGCACGAACATGCGGTGGATTTTTGACTTTATTCTTAATAATTGTGTGCTACATCCTCAATCTTCTTATTATCCTTATCTTTCCTAAACCAGTTGAGAAAATTATTGAAAAGGTCAGCGCCAATGTGTGGATTGCTCTTGCCACAGGTATCGGTATCGAAATTCTATTCATACCCCTGATTGCCCTGTTTGCAATTTCACTAATTGGTATTCCTATCATTCCCGTATTTGTGTTTGCGGTCTTCATTGCCGGTCTATTCGGATTTTCAGCAATCTCTATTATTATTGGTGAAAGAATTGTCAAAAGCCTCAACTGGCAGTTAACGGGTCGTGTTAGTATCTTCAACATCGGCTGGCTGGCGCTAATGATTATTCCAATTCTGGGGCTGTTTTTATGTAGCTTGGGATTTATTGGTTCATTAATATTTGTGCTTGGTTTGGTTATTCTCTATGTGACAATCACCATCGGTCTGGGTGGGGTTGTCTATGCAATAGTAAAAAGGAAATAAAGATGTAGGGACACACTATAGTGTGTCCCTACACAACTACTCAAACAGTGCATCAACAAATTCTTTTGGTTTGAATTCAATCAAATCCTCAACCCCCTCGCCCACCCCCAGATAGAGAACAGGTAATTTAAGTTCATTACAAATAGGGATTATTGCCCCACCTCTTGCCGTGCCATCAAATTTTGTAAGAATAAGTCCATTGATACCAAGCTCCCGGGTAAAAATCCTTGCCTGCTGAATCGAGTTCTGACCCACATTGGCATCAATTGTTAAAAGATTTAGATCAGGTCCAGTGGCCTTCAATTTAATTATCACCTTTTTGATTTTTTTTAATTCCTCCATCAAATCGCTACGTGTATGGAGCCTGCCTGCCGTATCAATGAGAACTGTATCAATTGCCTTATTCCTTGCCTTTGACATTGCATCGTATACCACGGCACCCGCATCCTGGCCTTTTTTTGAACGAACGATCTCAACATTCGTTCTCCTTGCCCAGATTTCGAGTTGTTCTGATGCGGCATCACGATATGTATCGCCACTGGCCAGAATTACAGTACCTTTATTGCTATAGTAGTGTGCAAGTTTGGCAACGGTTGTTGTCTTGCCCGACCCATTCACCCCGCTTACCATAATAATCATCGGAGATAATATTTCAATCTTCGGAATTGGAACAGTTATGAATTGACAGATTTCATCCTTAAGTGCTTCATAGGTGTTACTTTTATCCCTAATTTTATCGATTAGCATTTTTGTATACTTTACACCTACATCTGCCTCAAGCAGTATTTCTTCAATGGTCTCTATATCTGCACCTTTTGTGCGCGCAAAGACACTCGTCAATCTATCGAGTGCCTGCCTCAACTTTTCAAATACCATCTATTCAATAGATACTGGTTCGAGTCTCTCCAGGTCTGCCAACTTGACTGATACAACCTTACTCTGGCCCGGTTTCTCCAGTGTTAAACCATAAAGATAATCGGCATATTCCATGGTTGCCCGATTATGGGTGATGATAACAACCTGGGTCCTCTGGGAAAGGTCCCTCAAAAATCTATTGAATCTTACAACATTGGCATCGTCCAATGGTGCATCAATCTCATCAAGGATACAGAATGGGGCAGGTTTAACAAGATAGAAGGCCAAAAGTAGACTTACCGCCAAAAGTGTCCGCTCACCTCCAGAAAGCTGATTGATAAATTTCACCCTCTTCCCTCTCAGACGCACCGCAATTTCAATTCCGGAAGTTAATGGGTTCAGCGCGTCAGTAAGAATCAAATCCGCCTCTCCCCCCTCAAAGAAATTAGAAAAGACCATATTAAATTTCTCTTTTACCTGACCAAACACCTCGATGAATCTATCACGGGCACGCTGATCAAGTTCTTCAATCGATTTTAGTAAACTCTGTTTTGCGGCAATAATATCATTACGCTGGGTCAGAAATTCATCAAGCCGCTTCTTCTCCTCTTCATATGCCTGCACACTTAATGGATTAATTATACCTAATCTTTCTAAACGCTCTTTTATTTCGTTACGTTTTGTCTCTGTATTTAGAATTTCTTCAGCAATGTATGTGGTCAAGTCAACATTAAACTCTTCTTGAGATTTTTTTGTAAGTTCATCCCTTTTTTGATTGAGTTGAAAAAGCTCATATTTTAATTGCATAATATCATTTTGCACATCCTCATTCTGTTTCTGCATATAGGTTAAGTGGTCATAGATTGAACCCTGATTTTTAGTGAGATCGTCGATTAATTTATCCGGGATTTTGGATTCCAGATCTTCTTTGGCTTCCTTTTTCAATCTAAGTTCTTTCTTTAGAGAACTTATTGACTCGTTAAGTTCGATTAAATCCTGTGTCTGGGTGTCGGTTTTAAGAGTTTTAATTTCTGAGCCAATAGCTCCGATTTCGACATTCAACTGTTGTGTTGCATTCTCAATGCTATTCAGCCGTTCTCTTAATATACCCATTTTTAAATTTAAATCATTCAATGTTGAATTATTAACATCGAGCTCCTTTTCTAACTGAATTCCACTTTCTAAAAGAGCGTTTTTCTCTTTTTCGAAATCATTGATTCTAATTTCTATTGACACCTTCTTTTCTAAGATACCTTCAATCTGTTTCGAAACCGATTCAATCTCTTTTTCCTGCGAATCCAGATCTTTCTTTAAATCAGCCGCCTCCTGCATAATTTCTTCAAAATTCTTTTCCGCCTCATTTAACCGCAATGAAACCTCTGACCTTTTAATATTTATTGTAAACAATTGCTCTTTTCCCATTTCAATGTCTTCCTTAATTTTCTTTATCTCAGAGAACAACCGTTTCCGCTCATCAGAAATAAAGACTATTTCATTTTGGAGTACCTCAACCCTCTTTTTGTATTCCTCTAATGAACGCATAATCTTGAAATAACCAATAGCTCCCCTCTGAACAATTACAAGTCCATTTTTAAAAAGAATTCCATCTGATGTTACAAATCCATATTCTGGGAAGTCTGCAGAAAATCTTAAGGCTTTATCAAAATCATCAATTAAGAAATATCGTTCTAAAAAATGTGCTAAAGGTTTATCTGAGTTAAATTCAATAACACTGGTAAGATTTTTAAATTCCTTCAAAAGATCAGGACATTCTTCTTTAGTAAAACCCATCCCAATGTGAATAAAACCAATCTTTCCTTCTGGGAGACCAGAAAAATCCTTTGCCTTGAAATCCGAAAGCAGATAAAAATCTAATACATCACCAAGACATACATCGACGACCGTCTCATAGCCAGAGACCACCTCAAGGTTGTCTCGTAACAAACCAGCGAGCCTATTACCAAATTTCTTTTCAATCTCTTTAATACCTTCATGCCTGCCAAGACGATGAGCGAGTGTATCAATGACTATTTTGCAGTCATTTATTTCTTCTTGGCGCCTTTTCAAATCGTCATCCAATTCAATCAATCTATTCTCTTCCTTCTTCAATTCTTCACTTATCTCATTTAAGTGAACCGTCGCCTTTTCTTGTAGTTCAATTACTGAATTCTGTTCCTTTTGTAGTATTTTCTTGGCTGCCTTAACATCTTCGAGATTCTTTTGGACTATCTCGTATTCCTCTAATATGCGTGTAATTAATGTCTTGATATTTTTTTCGGTGTATTCCAATTTTCCAATTTCGCTATTATATGTTTGAATCTCTGCTGAGAGTTTATGGATTATTTCTTCCATTTCTTTTACGTTTTTCTTGTTTGACAAATAGACCTTGAGTTTTTCATCGTAGAAACTCTGTTCTTTGGCTATATCTTTGTTTAATTTATTTATTTCCGTTGAAACTTTTGCCTTCAATCTTTCATACTCAACAAGTCTGTTTTTGTTCGTTAATAGTATTTCCTCCTTCTCTTTAATGCTTACTAATAGTCGCTCACAGACAATGGTTAAGTCCTTGGCTGCGTCTTCTTTCTCAGCAATCTCTTTTTGTAGATTATCAATCCCTTGATTGAGCATACCAAGTTGTGCAATAATTTCCTTCTTCTCTGATTCTGCATGTGCCATTTTTTCTTTCAAATTGCCTCTTTCCTCTTCTAATTTATTTATTGCCTGCGCAAGTGATTGTTTTTCCGTATCTTTTTTATCTACATTCTCTTGAATACTGTATACGTGATCAGAAGTTTCATCGTATTCCTTCTTCATGAGTGCCAGTGAGAGGACTTTATACTCCTCTTTGAGGTCATGATACATTTGTGCCTGCCTTGCTTGTCTTTTCAAAATCCTTATACTCCGTTCCATTTCACCAATCACATCCTCAAGTCGTAACAAATCCTGTTCGGTTGCCTCGAGTCGCCGTTTTGTCTGTTCTCTCCTTTCTTGGTATTTTAATATACCAGATACATCGTCAAACATCTCCTTGGTATCACCACCAATTATCTTTTCTATTTCAGCCAGTTCCAGAAATGAGTAAGTTAGCGTTCCCAAATTTAGAAATAATGCCTGAATATCTTGGAGACGACATTTAACACGATTCAGAAAAAATTCACTTTCACCAGTCCTATAGAATTTTCGTTTTATTTCAAATTCACTGCCAAACTGTGGAAAGTAATCTTCATTATCAATTATTATGCTAACCTCGGTAAAGTTCACATTGTCCTTTACTTCTGGAGAGGTATGAATCAAATCTTCGTTTTTCTCACAACGGAGTGCCTTCATGCTCTGCTCACCAAAGACCCATCTCAAGGCATCAAAGATGTTTGACTTACCACTCCCATTTGGACCGACAAAGGCAGTAATACCTGGATTCAGAAAAAATTTTGTTTCTTCGTAAAATGATTTAAAGCCATAAAGGCAAATTTCTTGAATCTTCATTTCGAGAATTGGAAATTGTGATTATGAATTCTCTTTGCGGAGATAAATCTCCCTCTCTAAATATGGGTGGTAATCGCTCCATTCCCTTTCGCTACCGGTATGTTTTTTTAGTGCCTCAATCATCATTGCCAACTTCGAATCAAGATTATCAATAAAGTGAAGAACCAACGCTTCAGGAAATACAGGCTGTGCAGGTGAACCCCATTGCAATTCGCCATGATGAGAAAGGACCATATGAAGTAGTCTCAATTTCAAATCTTCGGGGAAATTGGGTATCTTTTCTATTTTACCCATAACCATCTCATATCCAATGATTATGTGTCCAAGCATCTTACCCTTAGTCGAAAGGTCAAGTTTTTTCTGGTAGGTATATTCAAATATTTTGCCGATATCGTGAAGCAACCCCGCAGTTATAAGAAGTTCGAGGTTTACTGATTCATAGACACCCCGTATCCCCATAATGAACCGTAAAACATTACGGGTATGTATTGCGAGACCACCGATATAAGCATGGTGTGCTTTTTTTGCACCTGGGGCAGTTCGGAATTTCTCAAGAAAATTTTTATCGGTAAAAAAAAGCTCTAGGATTTTCTTCAGATGGGGACTATGAACCATCGCTACAAATCTATCAATTTCCAACATTACTTGATTGATATCTTCGTCACATTTTGGGAGAAAATCCTCAGGCATAATTTCATCATCAGCAATCTTACTTACAGAAGTTACTACGACTTCGAGCCTTTCGTTATATTCGTTGACATTCCCTTCAACAAAGATAAAATCACCAAGCGACAATGTTTTTAAATCTTCGCTTATACTGTCCCAGGCAATGCCTTCAATGCTACCCGTGCGATCGCTGAGCTCGAGCAGCGTATAACTACCGCCATCCTTTTTCTCTTTTATTATTTTTTTTGAGAGGATAAATTTATCTTTAACAATTTGCCCTGGCTTCAGTTCGCTAACATATTGACTCTTCATCTTGTCTATTTACTAGGTGTTTCCAAATGGAGAATCTTCTTTTTAATCAAATCGAGTTTTTCCCGTAGTGAACTTTCTTCTTTTTTCGCTGCCTCTAAGGCGTTGGTGATTTCTTCTTTCTTTTGGATGAGTAAGGACACATCTTTGCTTAATTTAGATTCCTCTTCCTTTAATATTTGAAGCCGCTTAAGTAACTCTTCTTCAGATTGCTTCAATTTCTCTACGGATTGAACAAGTGGGCTCGATTCATACTCTTCCCTCTTTGCCATACATTCATCATTCAGCTTCTGGTAAATTTCATGGGCGTCAGAAATCTTCCTGTTTATTTCGTCTAAATTCTTTTGCGCTCGAGTCTGCTCTGTCTTCAGTGCCTCAATCTTTGGTAGGAAGACATCCTCTTGTCTCTTATTTATATCTTCAATCAAACTCGACTCCATACCCTTACTCATTGACAGTGTGATAAGAAAGGTAATAAGCGCAATAACAACACCAACAATCAAAACAATTGGCTGCGGAGAGTTAGAGATTTTAATTTCGGGAATCTTTGGTCTTGCTTGAAAATAGAGTGCTCCTATACGTGTTGTGCCTACATTGACAGTAAAACCGCCTTCATAAACTCCTGATTTCTCTCTTACCATACCTGTTCCCGATAGTATAAGAGTAGAATTATACACCTTGCCTATGTAATTAGAATCAGATGAGGCTATAATTTTGTCAGCCTTATCGGTAAAATGAATAATATCTAACTCAGGTTCGGTCTTCTTTAGTCGCCTGATGACTTCACTAAGAAATTCTACGTTCTCCTCAAGAAATGCATCCTCAACAAATGTCATATGGGCAATTGTTTTTCCGAGGCTCGTAAATTTTTTATTTATTATTTCATTAATTGTCTCGGAAGTGTTAATCGGCTTCTGTCCTAAAAATTTTGGACTGAAGAAAAAGAATGCTGACAAAAGAATAATCATAAATAATGGAATAACTGCAAAACCAACTCTTGACATCTATCCTCCTATGTTGATTGTTATTCTATGACCATTGCCAAGTACAAAATAAGGTGCATATGCATAATTTATTTGGAGTGCACCTTTTCTTATTGCAAAGCCAACGGTGACACCTGTAAGGAAATCAAGACCTGACTCACCTGTCCTCATCGAAGAAAGCATTGTATTATACGAAATCCTTAGAATAAATATCGGATTTAATGAGTACTCGCCACCAAGGCGCGCTCCTAAATTTGTAAAGGTTGGTTTTACGATATCCAACCCAACCCAACCTTGGGGAAAGCGCTTAACCACACCAACATCAATCTCGTAGGGGAATGATTCTTCTTCTATGAAGGGTATTATGGAATAACCAAGATTCTTTATTGCACAACCAATTTGGACACTCTTCTCAGTTAAGATATAGAGAACCCCAAAATCCAATCCGCCACCGAATGAAAATAGTGAATCAATATTTTCATAAACCCCTTTAACCGAACCGCCAACGCCTATATTCTTGTAGAAGAATCCTTTCCCAATATTGAGATCAATAAAATGGGTGCCAAAACTACCATATTCATTACCCTGAATATCAGTTTTCTTCATCCTACCACTATAGAAATACCTTATACCTAAACCAATTTGTTTATGTTCAAATCCTAAAAATCCAAAATGCGTTTCAGCAATATAATTAAAATATGAAACTGAGTACTGCGTCTCTATTGTATACGCCAGGCCAGCGGGGTTATAATGGACACTATGGCCATCACCACCAAGACCATAGCCCATACCAACCCTCTGGGCTATAGGGTCAACTAACATATATTCAAATCCCGTGACCGCAATTAATAAGATAATTATCATCGTAACCTCTAATTATAATTATATTAATAATTAGAATAAAGTCAATAGTTTTTGTAGCTGGTTCCCTACTTCTTTTACTCTATTCTCTTCTTTAATCGCAAAGAGCTAAACGTAATAAAAAATATGCCAAGGATTAAAAGAATTAATATTTCTTTATAAAGTTCAAAAAATCCAGCTCCTTTTAATAGAATTCCCCGAACAATAATTAAAAAATATGTGAGCGGGTTAATATAAGCAACGCATCGCAGAGCGACAGGGATACTGGCAATGGGAAAGAAAAGTCCAGACAGTAGAAAGGACGGCATCATTATCGGAAATACAGTGAGCATCGCCTGTGTTTGGGTTTTAGAAATGATCGATGCCAAAAAACCAATACCCAGAGTAGTAAAAAGGAAAATAGTTGCGGTAATAAAGAGTAGCAAAAGACTGCCGCGTATTGGTATAACAAAGAGAATCCTTGCTATACCCAGAATTAAAAGAACATCGATGAATCCGACAAGCATAAAAGGAATAGCCTTACCTAGGATAAACTCCCATTTTTTTAGCGGAGAAACCAAAACCTGTTCAAGGGTGCCGAGTTCCTTTTCACGGACAATCGCCATTGCCGTTAAAATTGCCGTGATGCCCAGTAAAATAAGACACAACAATCCTGGTATCATAAAATTAGCGCTTTTCATTTCTGGATTATATAAAACCCTTATTTCCGGAATTATCATACCCGGTGCAGAAACAGACTGGTTTTGTATATTCCTTAAAAGATTCTGTCGGACTCTAATTAGCCTGGCTGAATAATCAAGAATTATTTGTTCAATATAGCCTTTTGTTGCAATTGCAGAATTTGCGTCTGATCCATCCATGAGAATCTGAATTTTTGCAGATAAATTTCGATCTATATTCTTTGAAAAATCTGGTGGAATAACAAGGATAACTTTCGCCTGATTCGCCTTTAGCATTTCCTCAGGGGCATTTTTTGAAATTTTGTCTACCTTGACCATAGAAAAGTATCCAGAAGAAAAAAACAATGAGACGAACTCCCGACTGCGCATAGTCTGGTCAGAATCCATTACTAAAACAGAAATATTTTTAATGTCAGTTGTTACCACATAGCCAAATATGATAAGTTGTATAACAGGTACGGCAAACAGAATAAAACGCATTCTTTTGTCTCTGAGGGTCTGAGTCAGTTCTTTTTTTATTAAACAGAGCAGGGTTCTCATTTATGATATCCTTTTCTTGAATCTGGTTATACTTATAAATACAAAGATAAATGAGAATAAAACCATTGCGAAGAAATCGGACCATAGGACAGAAAATTCGCTACCTTTAAGAAAGACCCCCCGAATAATATTGAGAAAATATTTAGCAGGAACAAGATAGGACAATGCCCTCAGCATAAAAGGCATGCTGGGAATTGAAAAGATAAAACCAGAAAGGAGGAAGGCTGGTAAAAATGAGGTTAGAAAAGCGAGCATAGCAGCAACCTGTTGGCTTTTTACAATTGATGAAAGAAATAATCCCATGCCGAGCGTTCCTAAAAGAAAAAGAGCTGATGCAAAATAGAATAGTGTGATATTACCCTTGAAAGGAACTTTGAAAATTAATGTGCCAGTTAAAAGAACCAAGGTTATCTGAACAATACCGACAACAAAATAAGGCACAAGTTTGCCCAGAATTAATTCCATTGGTTTAATAGGTGTGTAAAGAAGCTGCTCCATTGTTCCTCGTTCCCATTCCCCAGTTATTGTGAGTGAGGTTAAAAGTGTGCCAATTATCATCATAATTACAGCAATTAACCCAGGCACGATAAAATTTTGACTTCTGAGCGACTGGTTATAAAAAAAACACATAATGTAATTAACCGGCATTTCAGGATTATTTTGAGTATAACCGAGACGGCCAAAGTCCGCAGTGAACATCTGTTGATAATAGTTTTGGGTAATTCCGATGATATATCCAACTAAAATTCTCGCTGTATTATTATCACTGCCATCTATCAGCACTTGGAAATTTGTTTCTTCACGCCGACTGATCTTCTTACTGAATACCTCAGGAATTAAAATTATAACATTAGCCCTACCATTATCTAGCAAAAACTGGCTCATTTCATAAGAAAAATCGTTTTGGGCACTGATATTAAATAAACCCGTCACCTTGAATTTATTTAATAATTCGCGACTGTTTTTCTTTCCATCAAGGTCAATATATACAAGACGGATATTTTTAACATCAAAATTTACCGAATAACCAAAAAGGATGAGCAGCAAAACTGGCCAAATAAGTGAAAAATATAGAATCCTAATATCGCGCTTGATATGTAGTATTTCTTTATTAATGATGGCAAAAGTCCTCATTCTATCTTTCCGTTACTGATATAAATACATCCTCCAAAGAAGGCTGTACTGGCTCAAAGCGTAAAAATTTAATACCACTTTTCTCAAATTTATCTTTTAGCATATAAGCATCACCTTCGTCGGCAAAGAATACATGGAGTGATCGGCCAAAAGGAACAACATTTTTAACGCCCATTTCTTTTTCTAATCTTTTTTTTATGGGATAGAAAATTTCACCTTGTATAATAAAAACTTTTAGCCTTAGGGACCCTTTTAGTTCGGCAGGTGAACCAATCACAGAAATTTTTCCATCTTGTATTAAGGCAATCCTTTCACAATGTTCAGCCTCATCCATATAATGAGTGGTTACAAAAATTGTAGTTTCATCTTCAGACTTCAAATGATAAATCAACTCCCAAAAGCCCCGTCGCGAAAGTGGATCCATTCCCGCCGTAGGTTCATCAAGAAAAAGTATTTGTGGGTTATGCAGAAGGGCGCAAACTAAAGCAAGGCGTTGTTTAAAGCCACCGGGCAACTGGCGTGTGATTCTCCTTTGACACTCAATAAGGCCTGCAGTCTTTAAAGCCCACTCTTTTCTTTTTTCAATATCTTTTCCGGAGACACCATATATGCCGGAAAAAAAATCTATATTTTCCGCAACGGTCAAATCCGGATATAATGAAAACTTTTGAGACATATATCCGACCTTCTTTTTTATTTTTTCATTTTCCTCAAAAATGTCTAAACCGGCAACAAAACCTTTTCCTGAGGTTGGTTTAAGAATACCACAAAGCATCCTAATTGTAGTGGTCTTTCCAGCACCATTAGGGCCAAGAAATCCAAAAATTTCACCTTTTTCAATTTCAAAATTTATTTTGTTGACTGCAATGAAACCCTTGAAATCTTTTGTAAGATTTTGAACAACAACTGTTTTCAATTTTCCCGCCTTATGATTGAAATAAAAGCGTCTTCAAAACTTGGCTCAATCTGTTTTATTGATATATCCAGATTGTAGTTATAAAAATATTTTTTAACAAAGTTTAGATCAACCCTTGCCGTAACGAAATGTAATCGGTCCCCCACTGTGTAAATGTCTATCAAGTTTAAATCTTTCAAAAAATTTACTTTTTGGATGGCTTTTATGCCTTTTCCGCTAATCTCAAGAATATTATACGGGTAATTTTTCTTTATCTTAAGGGGTTCTTCGACCAAAAGCAATTCACCATGGTAAAGGAAACCAACCTTAGAACATCTCTCGGCCTCGTCCATATATGGCGTAGAAATAACAATTGTTACTCCACTTTGCAAAAGTTCATAAAAAAAATCCCATAGTTCTCGTCTTGAGATCGGGTCGACACCCGTTGTCGGTTCGTCTAACAATAGAAGCAGTGGCGTATGAAGAAAGGATGAAATCAATGCTAATTTTTTCTGCATACCCCCTGATAAATTTCCTGTGCGGCGTTTAAGGAATGGTTCAAGATGGGTGATGTGAAGAAGCCGTTCTTTTCTTTCTTGATAAAGTTCCTCGGGAATACGATACATTCGTGAGAAAAAGTTCAAGTTTTCTTCTACCGTCAAGTCTTGATAAAGCGTGAAATTTTGAGGAACAACTCCGATCCTTTCTTTCACACCCTCGGAGTTATTAATCACATCAATGTCACATACTTTGACCTCCCCTTGGGTTGGTGGGAGTATACCTGTAAGAATCCGAAGGAAAGTCGTTTTTCCAGCCCCATCAGGACCGATTATGCCAAAAATTTCTCCGCGATTTACGGTTAAGTTAATGTTTTTTAATACTTGTAATTCTCTGATATCTTTGGATAAATTATTAACTTCAATTATGGCCATTTTCGATAATCTTTGCATCGGCTGGCATACCCGGGAAAAGTTTCTGCTGTTCATTTGGTATGGTTATCTTAATGGCAAAGACAAACTGTGCCCTTTCTTCTTTTGTTTGGATATTCTTTGGTGTGAATTCTGCCTCGCTCGAAATCCAGGTTACCTTACCTTCAAAAACCTCTTTGGGATATGCATCCACATAAACAAATGCCTTGGCACCGATAGAGACCCTTCCCATTTTCCTTTCTGATATATATATTTTTAACCAGGCTGTGTTAAGGTCGCCGATTTTAAACAAATTAGCACCGCCAAAGACAATTTCACCTCTTTCAAAATTTTTTTCAAGGACAATACCGGACAAAGGGCTTATAATATATGCGTTGGCTATCTGGGTCTGGACAAGCTCCAGTCGGGCGCGTGCTGCCTTTAAACCAGCTATTGCTTTAACTTCTTGAGTTTCAATTACTTCTAATTGTGTCTCCATATTCTCTAATTCCTTGTCTGGAATATCACCTGTTACATAGAGATTACGGAGTCTTTGAACATTCTTTTCTAATTCTTTTTTTCTTGTTTGAATTTCTTTTAATGTTTGTTCAGCAACGGACAATCCAGCAAAGGTCTCTTTCTGTTGAGCAAGAAGCTCGCGATGGTCTATAATAATCAAGGTATCGCCTTCCTTCACCTGTGTTCCTTCATCTATCTTTATTTCTTTAATCTGACCAACAATTTTAGAAGAAACAAGCACATCCTGAATTTCAATAAATCCTGAACCATAAATGCCGTTTTCTTTTCTGCTTGTGAAATAATAAATAAGGATTACTACAACAATTGAGGTGATAATAATCAACGCAAGAAATCTCTTTTTATTCATTACCCGCCTAATATTCTGCATTTCCTTATGAAGAGTCTAAACAAATTTTAACAAATGTCAAGCGCTACCACTGCGCTGTGTCTATTTCAAAATTGTGTCCACCTCTCTTGTTTATCAGACAGACATAAAGAAAAACACCGAACTTATCAGTATTGAAGAAGAAATAAGTTCGGATTAAAACCATAAAAAGACAAGGGGTAAGGCTATAGTAAAATAATTTCTATATCGTAGTCTTTGTGATAAGCAAAAAATCTTAATTAAATTATTATCTCGAAAAATACTTGCTCTATTTGACCTCAAATTGAACAGGTTTTGCCAATCCCATTTTATCCTGATTGTAATAGTCATAGATTCTTGAATAACTTGATTTTGCCTTGAGCGGGAATTTCGCTTTGAGATGATAACTGAATTCTATTTTTTGCGTCGCCTGAATGTTATTAAAATAGATGATTATCTGACGCGGTGTTCGGTGGTATTTCTGAAATACCTTTTTTGCCACTAAATCAGCGAGGTCTGACTCAATCACATCGAATCCCGGTGGCATTCCCAGATCAACAATTACCATCTGAAGATTCATTTCTGATTTATTGGCGGCCTTGACTTGACTCGTAATAATATCATCTTTACTTAATGTGGTTTTGTCATATTCATGTTCAATCGCCAAAATTGGTTTGGTTGGTGGTAAAACATTATCCCAAGATAGGTAATAGTCAGATACTATGTCATATAGAAGCGAGCCCTCACCTCTGAACTCAAGGCGTAAATTATTATTAGATATTTCTACATTATTTTTGATTTCAATCATCTGCATAACATCGCTTTGCTCAGGCGTAACCTTAATTTCAGTGAACTTTTCGCCGTTCAGCACAATATTTATTGTTGCCCGAGTTTTTACAGTTAACATTTTTGCCGAGGCAAGTAATGCCTTGAGCGTAAAAACCGTCCCTTGGGTTGTGCTCCACCCGCCATGTTGTATTAAAGTCAATCGAAGCCCTATTTCCTGTAATATCAAAGGCTTCTATAGATAATTCTATCTTATTGTTCTTATCCGGAATCGCCTTGATTTCGGCAAGTCCGAGTTTATCAGAAAACAGATTGCCTCTATTTACTTTTCCTTTTTTAGAGACAATATTCAATTCGGTTTTGGCAGGACTGCCATCAGGATAGGTTGTGATAATGAAGACGGTGTTTTCGATGCCTGGAATAAATTGATTTGATTCAGGGATAACAGTAATCACTATATCGTCCTTTGTAATGACAATACTCTTAGAAGTCAATTCTTCGTGATCTGCATTGTCGGTTACCGAAACATCAAATCTGACTCGTGCCATCCCTTGTTCAAATGGTTGACCTACAAAATAGTTTGGAAGGTTTAGTGAAAACTCGAATTCGCCATTCTTGTCTGTCTTGCCTCCAATTGTTGTAAATTGTGACCATTCAACATCATATTTTAAGGCCTTGATAACAACCCTGGCATTGGCAACGGCTTTGCCAAAGAAGTACTCGGCATCCAGGTTTCCCCGGACTTTTGCACCAGGCTTATAGTATTCATTATCGGTTGTGAAATTTACTTTAAATTTTGGTAATACATAAGGTTTTACCTCTACTGTTTTGGACTGCACATCATTGCCAACAATTGCCTCAATTTTGTAATTACCATAATTTATTTCGTCCGCAAGCTGAAAACTTGTAGAAAAAACGCCAAAACTGTCGGTATTTGTAATATATTTTAAAACCCGGTTATTTCTTGCATCATAGATTTGAAGCTTTGCTTCTTTATTGACGACTGGTTTTAGGTGGAATCGTGAAAGTGCCAGCGCCCTGATATAAATTGTCTGCTCTGGTTGATATATGGGCTTATCGGTAACAAGATAAATCTGCGAACCTCTTTTTATTGAAATTCTCTCCGTGATTTCATCTACAGAAAAAGGCGCTGAAGCTTTAATGTGAAGGGTATACGAGCCTTCGGAATCAGGGGCGACAAATGATAGTTCAGCATTGCCATATTCATCGGTTAATCCATCGCACACCCAGTTTGTGTCACTGTTCTGAATTAGAAAACAGGTTGAGATGACATCTTTTACTGGTTCTTCAGTTCTTAAATTACGAGTAATTATACGATAATTAACCGCTGAATTGGCATAAAAATTGCGAGGTCCGATTAATTGCATTTCTATCTGCTGGAGGATTTCTGATAGACTAACGAAACCTTCGATTTCTTCAGTCTTCGTAGTAATGTAATAATGCAGGCGGTTAGTCATTATGTCCTGTTGGGAGATATTGTAGGGGATAAGAAAATCGTAGTAATTCACATTTCTCTTTATTACAATATTACTACCAGCTTTACCAATGACACTATCAAGTAGGTCTATAATTTGCAAAGAAATATTGGCAATAACAGTATTTGAAGAAGTATTCTCAATAGGGATATGCACAATTATCCGATTTTCTAAGAGACCTACTTCAATATTACTTTCATTTATCTTTAGTATTTGAGAATTTGATTCAACAACTGGTAAAGTTTTGTTGAAGATGCTAAGCAAAAAGTAGATTGACAAAAAAGAAATAAATCTCATATTTCCTCCTTAATAGCATTATATAGATTTCTACTCTAATGTCAAGAAAAAAGCCTTGTCAAAATGAATGATTTAATGACATATTTTTTTGTTATTGAGGTATAATTTTCGCTGTAGATTTACTATTTTAGTATTTGGTCAATTGACCAAAGCAAAAAAATCAATATAATTAAAAAAGGGGGACACTTCCCCAAAATTTGGTGGGTTATTGCGCAGCCAATTTGTTTTTGCAGCGTAGACCATCAGAAACAGGTGTTTTGTGTGAGAATGGTTGGAGAGGGGGATTAAAGGTATCCATGAGGTTTTAGGCTTAGTTTAGAAAACCGAATGGATAAAAGGGGGACACTTCCCCAAAATTTGGTGGGTTATTGCGCAGCCAATTTGTTTTTGCAGCGTAGACCATCAGAAACAGGTGTTTTGTGTGAGAATGGTTGGAGAGGGGGATTAAAGATATCCATGAGGTTTTAGGCTTAGTTTAGAAAACCGAATGGATAAAAGGGGGACACTTCCCCCTTTGCGCCCGTAGCTCAATTGGACAGAGCGGTGGACTCCGGCTCCGCAGGCTGTGTGTTCGAATCACGCCGGGCGCGTGTGAATTTTACCCAAGTCTTTGATTTGGCTGTAAAATTCAACATCCCGAGCATAAGCGAGGGATCGCCTTAGTTGCACAATTAAGTCCGATACCAAGAAGGGAGGACTCCAATGGAGTTTTATGAACTGCTTAAAAAAAGGAAGAGTGTTCGGAAATATAAACCAGATTTAGTGCCGGATGAAGTTCTTAACAGAATTCTCGAAGCGGGTCGCATTGCCCCATCAGCCAAGAATATCCAGCCCTGGCATTTTATTGTGATTAAAGACTCAGAGATAAAAAGAAAAGTCGCCGAGGTATGCCGGGGACAACATTGGATAGCTGATGCCGATGTTATTATCTGCGGCTGTTCATTAGAAAAGATTGCCTGGGGAAGGATGGGCGGGTATATGAGTTCCTTTGCAGTTGATCTGGCAATTGCCATGGACCATATGATTCTTGCCGCAACAAATGAAGGTCTCGGAACCTGTTGGATAGGTGCGTTCGATGAAAAAAAAGTAAAGGAGATTCTTCAGGTTCCAGACGATGTTCGGGTTGTGGCATTAACGCCAATTGGTTATTCAGCTGAGGAACCAAAGGACCGAGGAAGAAAGGGAATCAATGAGATTGTTTCTTATAATCGCTTCATTAGACACAATAAATTACATCACTTCGAGAATTAACAAAATGAAGTATCATCATTTTTTATTAATTGATCTTCTCCATTATGGGCATTCAAAATATTTGAGGAGGCTTTATGGCTGAATTCTCTATTTATATCTTTTTTATTGCCCTCTTTACAGCAATAGGGCTTCAGGTTTATTCAATTGTCAAAATCGAAGAGGTATATCAAAAAACAAAGGGCGTAATTCGATTCAGGCACGATTTACTTGCAGTCAGGGATGTAATTAATCTGAACATGGGATTTGCCGTATTATACTTGATTATGTTTGGATTGTTTTTTATTTTTATTGTTATAATCTTCATAAATGGAATGGTTTTACGAGCTATAATTATGCTTTTTCTCTTTGGGGTAATCACCCTTCCTGTTGGCCTTTTGGGCAAACATTATGAAAAGAAGATTAAATCAATGGAAGTTCAATCGAATGACCCTGAGATAGCTAATACATTCCGTCGCTATTTAATTCAATGGAAGGAGCCGCGTTTAAAGCTCCAAGACTGAGCCGCGATTCGTTTTTAATTTTATCTTATCAACACCATCTTCCTGTTGTCCCAAGTATTCCCTCTTTTTATTTTACAAAAATAGACACCATTCGCCACATCCTTACCTTCATTATCTTTCCCATCCCAGATTATCGTATAAAAACCAGGTATTTGCACCCCCTCAAAAAGCTTTCTTACAAAACAGCCAGCCTCATTGTAAATCATCAGTTTTACTTCGGATTCAATTGATACCCAATAGGTTATTTTAGCTTCTTTACTAAAGGGATTGGGTTGAACTATTTCTAATCCATCAACGATTTCATCTCGAGAATCTTCACCAAAATAACCATAGATGCTTGTAAATCGAGGAGGTTGATAAGGCTTGAGTATGACCAGGGTTGAATTAGGCACTGCCTTCCAAAAATTTACAAAGGTGTCGAGAGGTTCAGATGCTACAACCCATATGTTCGAAATGGCTACATCAGGATAATAATAAAGGGTAAAACCTTTAGGAATAGCTTCGGCAAAACGCAATGCCCACATGGTTGATCCGTCAGTCATAACAAAGTTGAATTGTGCCAGGAGCGAACCTAAGGTCGAGTCCAGCTTTATTACAGCCATTCTTATGCATGATTCAATTGTCGAGTCCAGATAGCTATCTATCATTTCTGCTATAAATATTGATAGGAGGTCTGAGTCGAGATATTCTGGATTATAATCAGGCGGATTTAGGGCTAAATAAACAGAATTCACAGAATAGATAAGGTCTAACAAATGATGTGTAGATATTGACCCATTATGTGCAAGGATCATATCGAAATTTCTATAGACACATGACCTTCGAAAGGGATGGGGATTTGGTATACCAATCCTCGGACCACTTGTGCCACGTCTTACATGGGCGATGCCAGCGCCTCGACAATAATTAATCATTTCTCCCACTATTCTGTTGTAGCGTGGGTCCAGAGGGGCCATAGGCTCACCCCTTGATATTATGGGTAATCTCGAACCGCTATCAGGTGATAAATAATAACCTATCCCCCATCCATCAGGATTATTATTACCGAGCAACCTTAAGGAGTCAAGCTGGGTTCGAATAATATATTCTAAATGGGATCCCTGCCCAGAAAAGACAATTCCCCAGAATCGACATTCGTGTAAATTTGAGGAGCGAGTAAAAAGCGTAGGAACAAAATTGGTTATCAACACTCCAATGATTAGTCCGAAAATAATTACATAAACCGATTTCATTTTTTTGCTGGCAATCTTACAAGTAATTAATCGAACCTTCATCTTAATATAATTATACCCTCTTCCATACTTTTTGTCAATATCTGTGTCAATCGGGTCCACCACTTTTATGACACTCCGGAAAATAAATGTATAGAAACAATCGTTAGTGAAAATTTTTTATTTATTAAAACCTTGACATTACAAATAAATTTTGTATCATTAATATATGAAAAAGAAACGAATCTTTAGTGGCATCCAACCATCTGGTAGATTGCATATCGGTAATTTAATAGGTGCCATAAGGAATTGGGTTCCACTTCAGGAGAATTATAATTGTATCTTTGGCATCGTAGATTACCATGCGATGACTGTTCCTTTTGAGCCAAAGGATATGGCGAAAAGTATCTTCGACTGTGCAGTGGACTATCTTGCATCAGGTATAGATTCCCGAAAAAGCATCTTGATGATACAATCAACCGTATCTGAACATACAGAACTTGCCTGGATCTTAGGTACTGTCACACCTATCTCATGGCTCGCGCGCGTCCCCACTTTCAAAGAGAAAAGAAAGCAAAATCCAGATTACCTAAATATGGGATTACTCGATTATCCGGTGCTTATGGCAGCCGATATTTTACTTTATAAAGCCGAGGCTGTTCCGGTTGGCGAAGACCAATTACCACACTTAGAACTAACAAGAGATATTGCGAGAAGGTTCAATACACATTTCGGTGAAACTTTTCCTGAACCGAAAGAGATCCTTGGACAGGTAACAAAGTTACTAGGGTTGGACGGCGTTAACAAAATGAGTAAATCGCTCGATAACTGCATCTATCTTGATGAAACAAAAGAAGAAATATGGAATAAACTTGCAACGGCAGTTACCAATACAAATCGAAAGCGGAGAACCGACCCAGGAAATCCTGATGTCTGCAATATCTTTACAATGCAGAAGGCATTTTCCAAATCCGAAGAGATTAAATATTGTGAGGAAAATTGCCGTACTGCCAAAATTGGGTGCCTCGATTGTAAAAGAATCCTCTTAGAAAATATTTTTAAAGAACTGAACCCAATCCAAGAAAGGCAGAAAGAACTGCGTGCCAAAAAAGAATATGTTATGGGTATCTTACAAGATGGTGCAAAAAGAGCACAGACAATCGCCCAAAAGACTATGGAAGAAGTTTACGATAAGATTGGAATAAAGAAATTCCACTAAAAAATTCGAATATCTAATTCAAAATTGTAAAATTTGAAATTCAAAACATTGTTTGATTCATTTGAGTTTATAGGTTGACATTTGTTTAGGATTTCGTGCTTCGGATTTAGGATTTAATTTAGTATGGTCTTATCTCGTCGTCGTATAAAACTGCTGCAACTGATTGACCCATCATTTCGATTGAAACAATAAGCCTTCTTCTTTTGTGGTCATCCTTCACAAGGACACCAACTGCTCCGGCAAGTGGACCAGAAATTACCTGAACCTTCGAGCCAATCTGTAAGTAAGGCAGAGGATAAATATTCCTATCACTACTAACAAAGATTCTTATTGACTCAATATCCTCATTGGGAACGGGTGTTGGACGAGAATTGCCACATATCCGCACCACCCCAGGGGTTCTGAAAACCTTCATCCAGTTTTCTCTTTGTTCATCCAATTCAATGAAGAGATAATTTCTAAATAGTGGCTTTTTAATCAATATCTTTCTATCACGACGCCGACTCGGCACAATGATCTGGGGGAAGAATGTATTAATTCCCTTCTCCTGCAATATTTTATTCACAATCCTCTCATGATTGCACCGGGTATATAGTGCAAACCAATTCGTCATTAACTTATTATATGCAATAAGTGGACTTTGTCAACTGGAAATTTGGCACAAAATTTTGTTTTTTTTCTTTACTTAATTTATTTTATAAATCCAAACGCTTTGTACCAATTAATGGTTTGCGACATTCCATCTTTTAAAGAATATTTGGGAATAAAACCGATGTCTTTGGTAAGTTGCTCATTACTACATAGCCAGCATTCACTTGCCAGTTCCTTGATTTTATCTCTCCAGATAAACCTTTTCTTCTCAGGCAGGAAGAGATCATTTAACATACCAACAAGCATGCCTGCAGATTTTGGAATATATATTTTAAAAATATGCCGGCCTAAAATTTTAGTAATTTCATTAAGAACATCGTTAAACGAGTAAAAATTCCCATCACTTGTAAAGTAGATTTTGTTGTTAAATAAATCTTCTTTTATTATTTTAATAATTAACTCGACCAAATCTGCCGCATAGATGAGGCTGATATATTTTTCACGAAAGCCGACGATTGGACATATTCCACTATTTATTAATTTGATATATTTTAAAATTTCCATATCGTAAGGACCATAGACTGTTGGTGCCCTCAGAATGATAAATTTCAGATTGCTTCTTATTAAAATATCTTCCGCTATCTTTTTCGACAGGCCATAAAATGAGATTGGCACAGGTTTCATCGCTTCATTCGCCATTATCTTCCCGCGGCTTGGACCACAGGCTGCCTGCGAGCTCAAATATATTATTTTACAAATATTTTTTCTTTCCATTGCCTCTATTAAATTTGCCGTGCCCTTTGCATTTGTTCTGTAATACTCGATGAAACCTCTTCCTATTGTCCTTGCGGCGCAATGGATAACAACATCAATCCCATTGAGTGCATCGGCTATACCAACATCTGTCTCAAGTTCTCCATACCTTACCTCGATATTTTTATTGTCCTTGAATAAATCTATATTTGATGTTCGTCTTGCAAAAATTCTGACCTTCGTAATTTTAACGAGTTCTGAGATAAGGTTTTTACCAATAAATCCACTTGCGCCGGTTACGAGGAACATAAGCTCTCTTTTTTGTAGGAAATTTATTTCCGCAAAGACAAGCCGACATTCTTAGTATCTATAAATCGTGAAATAAAAAATAAACAAAATGCATTTGTGGTATTTGCTACCATTCGATTTATTCGTATTTCACTATCTGTAATTAAAACTGATACGAAAGTGAAAATTTACGATTTGTTGTTTTAAAATCGTAGATCGCCTGGTCAACCCCTACATCAAGGGAGAAACCGCCTGCTTTTATTCCTCCACCATAAGTAAAACCGATCCTTTTACCCTCGTAATCATAGAAATATCCACCACGCAATATTACAAAGTCATAGTAATTTATTTCTAACCCAGTTCCCTTCCATGCCTCTACAAATTCATATTTTAGATTTTCAGCGAATGTATTATTTTCGTCAGCAAACATACCAACAAGGATTTTCGTGATATCACCAGTAAGGGTAATTCTTATAATCTTGGAATTTATTGGTTCAAATTTTAAACCAAGGCGTAGTGTATATGGCAAGGGATCCGAAGCACCGCTCTCGGTATAGGCTATATTGGGACCAAAATTCTGCAATACACAGGCGAGGGATAGGAACCGATAAGGCTTATAAAGAGCTGCAATGTCAAATGCATAGGTAATACCTATACCACCGCTCCTGATTCCGAGTTGAGGCATACGACCCCAAACCCAAGGGGCAACGAGATATGAATAGATAAACTTCCAACCAGCCCCAATTCCCAAATTGGGTCTCAATTTTAATCCATAATTCAAACCCATTGCGATATCGAATGTTGTATAGGTTCCAATATAACGTCCATCGAAATCTATAACTTCAGTTGGGCCTGTAGTAAGATATATTAAATTGAAACCTAATGTGCCAGTTTTTAGTGAGCGTGTAACCCCTGCATACTCATAATACATGTCGGCATGTAAGCCAGGCAACCAATTTGCATGCTGCAGCGATATTATTGTGCTATTGATAAATGCTAATCCTGCCTGATTGTAATAACAGGCAGTCCCATCGTCAACAATTGCCGAAAAGGCACCACTCATCGCTGTGGGCCTTGCACCTGGCCAGATTAATAGGAAAACCGCGCCAGGGCGTTGGGCAGCAGCATAGATCAATGCAAACCATAAAAAAAGCATTGCCCAAAACTTATGCATTAAAAACCTCCATTGCATATATATATTTATATTATAGTCAATTTCTAATGTATGTCAAGTTCTATTTTAGGGATTCGGCGAGATTTTCAAAAAACGGCGTTTACCCGCTTTAAGAATAATTGGTTTTAAAAGTTTTAATGTATAATTAACATCTTTTATCGGTGTGCCATCAATATCAATTGCCCCTTCTCGTATCTTTCTCTTCGCCTCGCTGCGCGAACCGATTAATCCTGATTTTATGAGAAGATCCACAATATTAATTTCAACCCCAGAAATCTTAATTTCTTCAATTTCTTCAGGGGTCTCTTTTTTTGTAAAAATTTTCTCGAACTCTAACGCGGCTTCTTCTGCTGCCTTCGCTGAATAGTACATCCGCACCAAGGTTTTGGCTAAATCAAACTTTACATCCCTGGGATTGATACTTTCTCGTGTCAAGGATTGACGATATTCCTCCAGTTTATGTGGAAAGATATCTGTTGTAAGTTCAAAGTATTTGACTATTAAGTTATCAGGAATGGACATTATCTTTCCGAACATTCCGCTTGGAGATTCAGTTATACCAATATAATTTCCAAGACTTTTACTCATTTTTCTCACCCCATCAGTTCCTTCTAATATGGGCATCGTCAAAATTACCTGCGGCTCCATACCGAATTCCCGCATTAACTCTCGTCCAACGATAAGATTAAATTTTTGGTCCGTCCCACCGAGTTCCACATCGGCCTTAATCGCAATAGAATCATATGCCTGGCATAATGGATAGACTATTTCATGCATATAGACTGGCACGCCTTCTTTTAATCGTTGAGAAAAATCATCGCGCTCTAAGATTCTTGCCACAGTATATTTTGATGCAAGGTCAATGAAATCGTACATTGTTAATGCGCCAAGCCATTGGCTATTATACGCAAACTCGGTCTTCTGGGGGTCTAAGATTTTAAAAATCTGCTCTTTATATTTTGCCATATTCTTTTTTATCTCTTTTTTAGTCAGTTTTGGTCTGGTCTTAGAGAAACCACTGGGGTCACCAATCATGCCGGTAAAATCACCAACAATTAATACGGCGATATGACCAAAGTCCTGAAATTGCCTTAGCTTTCTTAACTGAACAGTGATACCAAGATGAATTTCTGGTGCCGATGGATCAATTCCTAATTTAATTCTTAGCCGCCGCTTTCTTTTTAATTTTTCAAGAAGTTCCTCTTCGGCAATAATCTCTACGGCATGTGTCTTAACTAATTGTAGTTGCTTTTTTGGTTCCATCCCTCCTCTTATAAAATTTTTCCCAGATAGGTTTTGTTTTTTCTTCAAGTTTTATATCATAGCTAACCATTTTTTCTTCGTAATCCTTGCTTTCGAGAATCTCCTTGGCTGCGCTGTCCGCAGGCGTCGCATTTGTTTGAAGCACAAATGCCTTCGCAAGTTTGTAATGGTCACGAATTGGACATGGCCTCAACAGATCACCATCTTTCCAGTATCTAAATTGCCAATCCCTTATCCGACTATGTAAGGAAAGATTGATAATATTGTTCAGATTACCACTCCGGGCATAGATTTCCCCGATGTTTGCTGCTGCGTATGGGAAGAAAACACAAGGATAAATATTGCCCTGCCAATCGAGATAGAAATAACCACCTGGTCTTCCTGAAGAAATACATCCATCGGACACGGGTCCATGATTCCAGAAATCAACAAACATAATTTTCCTATTCTTTACAATATACCAGGACTTCTCCCACAGATAGAGGCGTTGCTCAGGGGTAGGAATTAAATTGGGGTCAATATCCCGACCGATAGGCATATAGTGGAATACCCAGGCATAAGCTGCACCCATTTCTCCAAAATAGAAATCAACAAACTCATCTGAGACGATCTCTTCTGTATTATCGTGTGTGGCAGTGATTGATATCCCAAAAGTTACACGATATTTTCTTAAATTTTCCATTGTCTTGATTATTCTTTCGAATACGCCTCTTCCTCTTCGCCTTTCTGTAATTTCTTTCATCCCCTCGACCGAAATTGCCGGTGTGATATTGCCAAGTCGGTACATCCTTTGCACTAACCCTTCATCAATCAATGTGCCATTGGTATACATCAAGAAAAGTGAATCCGGGTGCTCTTCGAAGATATTGAATATATCCTTTCCATTCCAGCGATATAACAGTGGTTCACCACCAGAAATTACAACAAATCTTGCCCCCCAAAAATCTCTCATCTCTTTTATGACCCTTGATAAAATATTATAATCGAGTTTATCCTTTTCCAATGCTGAATTTGCATAACACCCAGTGCAACGAAGGTTGCAACTCTTCGTTGGTGAAATGGTCATAAAGCCTGGCGGGTCAAACCCGAATTGAGAACGGAATTCTAATTCTTTCTTTGCACGCAGGTCGCTCAGAATTGCCTTATTAACTATAGTGTTGGCAAACTTTGATGTCGCACCAACCCGAAATCCAGAATAGACCATTGCCCTGAACATATAGAATTTATCCTCAACTACACCTGGCAATGCCACTGGTCCTGGTATTCGTTTTAGTGAATTTTTAATGGACATTTCGATAAACGGAAAGAGAACATTTTTAAAAAAAGGTGTATTGACCGTGGAGAATGCAAGCCTCAATAAGTTGCCCACTATCAAATTATTCAGTTTGGCTTTGCCTTCTGTTTTCATGGCACGAGAATTATAGTCAAAAAGTAAAAAAAGTCAATCAGCAATTTAAACCCGGATAAAACACTTAAGTCTTTTCCACCCCTCTCAATTGCGCATTCGGCACATACCTGCAGGCAATGTTGAGTAATGTCTCCAACTCCCGAACACTAAATTTCTTATGTTGATATGCCTCTTCACGCGCATTCGCTGGAACAAAAGATTGCAGAACCCACCGTCTTGCACCTCTAATCTCCCCACCAATCTTTTTTATTATATTTTCATCAATTATACCTGGCACACAGGTTGTCCGAAACTCATAGTCAACCAAGTCTTTCATCATGATTCGAACCGATTTCTTGATTTTATTTAAATCAAATGTTTTTCCTGCCGCTATATAATATTGCTCATTCAATGGTGCCTTTATATCCATTGCCACATAATCTACTAATTTTTTGCCAATCAACAACTTAAGTGCATCTGGATATGAGCCATTGGTATCCAGTTTTACCCCAAATCCTACTTTCTTTAATCTTTGGGCAATCTCAAATACTCCTTTTTTATAGATTAAAGGCTCACCACCGGTCAAAACGACACCATCAATCCATCCTTTCTTTTTATTTAATTTTCTAAAGATTTCATCACTGGAAATTAAGGGAAATTTTTGGGGATGTAAAATTAATCTCCAATTTTGACAAAATGGGCAATTAAAATTACAACGGTCAAAGAAAAGAACCATTGAAAGTCTACCATCCCAATCGATAAGTGAGGTTTCAATAAACGAACGAATCATTCGACAATAGTTTTATGTTAGACAGCATCGCTGCCCGTATCGTCTATCGTTATTCATTTTTACCGAATAACTATGTCCTACAACCATACGAGCCGCTATGCCATAAAAACAATAACTATGACTTGTAGACTTTTGGTATTCCTTTGATTATGTGTCATTCGTCGCCATCCGCTAAAGAAAATATCTTGCCGGGATTTAATATATTTTTGGGGTCAAAAACCCTTTTTATTTTCGACATTATGTCAATACTCGCATTGTCGAGCGCCATTGATAGATAATCAATCTTTGATAAACCAACACCGTGTTCAGCTGTAATTGTGCCGCCCAGTGTAACTGTAATCTGATACATCTCCTTGCGCATTTCCCAAATCTTTTTTTTATCTGTGGCATCTGTGTGTTCTTCTTTAACTGTATAATCTGTGATTCCAACATCTGTATGAATATTCCCATCACCGAGATGACCAAATGCATAAAGTGAACCCCCATATTTTTTTGCGCAATCCTTCAATTGATAAATTAATGCTGGAATATTATTTTTGGGAACGACGAGGTCTTCACGTGCTACAATCTTGCATAAAGATTTTAGCGCATCACTTATCTTTTTTCGCGGTTCCCAGATTTTTTCTCTATCCCTTGCACTCTCACCAACCAGGACATCTAATGCACCCATTTTCAGTGCTACATTACTGATTCTATTATAAATTTCCCTCACCATCTCTTTATCATTGCCATCAATTTCAATAATTGTATGCCCATTTGCCTCAATAAAAGGCAGATTGCGGTTCAAGTATTTTGCAACCATTCTCATCACTTCGCCCTCCATAAGTTCAATCGTAGCTGGCATTAAACCTTCCTGTAGTATTGCTATCGAAAACTGAGAAGCATCTTCAACATTCTTAAACGGCACTAAAAGGTCAACAACTACCTCAGGTATTGGTAAAATCTTTAAAGTCGCCTCAGTAACAACTGCCAAGGTGCCTTCTGAACCAACAATCAAATCGATCAAATCGTAACCAGTCACATTTTTTAATAACTTACCACCAAGTTTTATTATTGTGCCATCAGCGAAAACCACCTCCAACCCAGTCACATAATTTTTTGTCACACCATATTTCATTGCCCTTGGGCCACCAGCACATTCAGCAATATTGCCGCCAATCGTGCACGAGTCGAGACTCACCGGGTCGGGTGGAAAGAATAGACCATATTTAGCCAGCCCCTTTTCAAGTTCACCTGTAATAATTCCTGGTTCAACAACAACCATTAAATTTTCTCTATCAATTTCCTTAACATGATTCATCCGCTCCAATGATAATACAATACCCCGGCATATCGGCACTGCACCTGCCGAAAGGCTTGTGCCGCCACCCCTTGGTGTTACGGGAATTAGATTTTCATTTGCGAGTTTCATGATTTCTGAAACCTCAGCGGTTGTCCCTGGTTTCATAACAACCTCTGGTATTGAATGATAAAGCGGTGTCTCGTCGTGGGCATAATTTTCTAATGCATCGGTGTCAGTAATAACATTTTGCGCGCCAACGATTTCTTTGAGATTATTTATTATCTTATCAGTTACTTGATTATACATCATTAAATTATATTTACTAATAAGAAAAATGCAAGTATTCTAGTACTCTCTTATTCGAACTTAAATTTCTTTTTTTTTAAAAAGTCTTAAACACGCATCTACCACATCAGGGTCATAAAGGATACCTTTATTCACTGTCTACTGTTTACTGTCTACTATCTACTCTTCCTACACGGCCTTCCAGACCATTTCCTGTAAGCCGATGACATTAATCTTACCGCCGCCCTTTTCGGCGACCGCACTTGCGGCGGTCTTCAAGACCTGCTCGCAGGTCGCGCATGCAGTCACCAGTGTCTCTGCTTTCGTATTGAGTGCCTCTTTAATTCGTTGGTCCGCAATTTTATTAGAAAGTTCATTATCGGACACAAGTATTCCACCACCGCCACCACAACAACGAGATGTATCCTGTTTGAATTTCATTTCGACAAGTTCAAAACCCAGATTTTTGATAATCTCTCTTGGCTCCTTGAATATCTTTGCACCCCTTGATAAGTCGCATGGGTCATGATAGGTCACTTTACCAGCCAATTTCCTAATATTCATGTTAGGCAATTTTTCAGCAATGACCTGAATTGCGTGCCTGGCTTCAATTTTGTATGCTTCTTTCAAATACACTGTGCACGTTGGACATAGGGTAATCGCATTCTTGAACGGAAATAACTCGGTGAACTTTTTCTTATGTTCCTCGAAGTCCTTAACAAAGCCCAATGCTTCCATCGGATATCCGCAACAAACCTCTTTAACAACCTTCGGTTTGATTCCAAATTTTTCAAAAAGCTTAAGATACATCTTTGTCTTATTTGGTCTTGCTAAGAATTGGCACCCGATGAAGACTGGCGTTTCACCTTCTTGAATTGGTGCCATTACCTCGGTGTCCGCAAAGATATTTCCGGTCTTTTTGATATTAGTGATAAATGATTTATGTGCATCGTATGCAAAGCCTTTCTCAACAAGATCGGCCCGTGCCGCCCTTACTACATCGGGCACCTTAACTTTTGAAGGACAGCGGCGATTACAATCCTTACAGAGTGTGCATTGGAATAACGCCTTAACAACCGAGTCGTCTATCTCCATCTCTTTTTCAAGAATTCCATAGGACAGAACCATTCTTCCCCGACCTGATGGCGGGTCCCAGAGTAGATTAACAAATGTCGGACAGACATTCTTGCAATAACCGCACATCGTGCACATCATCATCTCTTTTTCCCATTTTGCCAGATGTCCTTCAAGTTTGCGATTCGGGTCGGTTGGATAGCGAAGTTCATAATAAAATCCTTTATCCCAGTCAATCATCTTGTGCGGGTTCATTATGTTATTCGGGTCCATTGCCTTCTTGATCGCCTTCATTACTGGAACAACCGTTTTTTTCTCTTTATGGAATTCTTCGGCCTTGGTTATTGCAATACCATGTTCACCAGTTGTTGTGCCACCCAAATCTCGTATCAATTGATAGATTTCACTAACCGCCTTCTTTGCCTGTTCCCAGTGTTTTGGATCAGTGGGCGTCATCAAGACCTTTGTGTGAAGATTACCATCACCTGCATGACCATAAGGAGGAATAATAATATCATATTTATTCGAAATCTCCCAGATACCGGCAACTGCCTTAGGAATCTGTGAAACCGGAACCGCCATATCATCGGCAAGCATTGTTGTTGCATATTCTTCTTTTAAGATACTGAGCGATGGAATCATCTGTTTCCTTGCCTTCCAGATTTCGGTAATCCGGGCTTCATCCTCGGTAAATTCCATTGAAACTGCACCAGTTTCCTTGCAGATTTTTGCTACGGCATCCACATCCTGTTTTATTGTCTCAGAACGACCATCAATTTCTATGAGCAAGATTCCTGCAACCTCTGGCAGATTCATCTTCGCTGCCTTATTGACCGCCTTAATACATGGTGCGGACATAATTTCGAGTTGTGATGGTATTATCGGCTTCGCAATGATATTGGCAACACACTGACCGGCCTTTTCTAAGTCGTCAAATGCCGCAATACAACCAGCAATCTTTGGTGGGAGCGGTGTGATTTTCATATTGATTTCGGTAATAATTCCTAATGTTCCTTCTGAACCGCACATAAGTCTTTCAATCTGATAACCGGTTGAATGTTTGATTGTCTTTGTGCCAGTATAGGCAATCTCACCGGTGGGCAAAACAACCTCTAATCCTAAAACATAATCCCTTGTCGCGCCGTATTTCACCGCTTTTTCACCTGATGCATTGATAGCTACCATTCCACCAATTGTTGCCACTTCACTCGATGCCGGACCGGGTATAAAATACTTGTATGGTTTAATTGCCGCATTGAAATTGTCACAAACAACACCCGGTTCGCAAATCACAAACATATCGCCAATTCTTATATCCTTTATCTTGTTCATCCGCTGCATATCAACAGTGATTCCACCAACAATAGGAACACTGTGCCCGCAGAGTGCCGAACCCGCGCCACGGGGTGTTACCGGCACCTTATATTTATTTGCCAGTTGGACAATCTTCTGAACCTGGGTGGTATTCTGGGGTTGAACCACGACATCAGGTTTTCTGCGATGAATACCACCATCAAATGCATAGACATAAATTTCTGCATTCGAAATTTTGCAATAGGCATTGCCAACAATATCAATTAATTGTTTAATAATGTCCTTGCTTATTGCCATTTAACCTCCTAACTTTATAAATCAAACACCTAAAAATCCAAAATTCCTAAATACCTAAAATTTTAGGCATTTTAGGCATTTACCATCGGCACCGTAATACTGCCATCCATCAAAAATATGATCTTTGCATCCTTTCCCTTCTTCTCAACTGCCTTATCAATTGCCTCTTGTAGATTGTGGAAAGGTTTGATAAAAATCGCACTCATATCCTTGTCAGCTAAATCAGTGACCCCCCACATTTCTGCCCAGGTGCCGATCTCTGCCATCTTTGATGCCTTGTGGTAGCCTAATTTGAAGCCTTTGGCAATCTTGTCGAGTGCCTCTTGTGGTGATTTGCAAGAAGATAGGAGCTCGAAGAATGTCGGCTCACCGATTCCAGTGCGACATTTGGAAACCATTATTAAAATTCCACCTTGTTTTAAAGCGAGCTTACCGTTGTCCAACGCCTTCTGTGACTGATATAAATCAATGTCCATAGGATAAGGTGCAACACTAACTACAATATCCGCCTTCTGAGGAATTTTTACACAAAAGACCTCTTTTGCCTTATCAATAGCCGCATAGAATGAATCGTGAATATGACCGCTTGTTACACCGTAAAGATTCCGCTCACCATCGAGCACGGCCTGAATGGAAAATATCTCCTTGTCTGCAATAGTTTTTAAGGCATCAATCATATCTTCATGGACAGGATTCCCATCGAGGACAAGTGCCTGCGCCTCGAGTTTTAATGCATGTTTATGATTCTGTTCGATCGTCTTACGCGAGGCAATCCCAGGCAGAAATGATTTTCTACCACCTGTATAGCCACCAAAATAGTGGGGTTCAACAGAACCGATTATCACAATCTTGCGAGCTTCCATTCCCATGCGATTCACATACATCTCCGTGCCGTTCTTCGAGGTTCCGATAAAGACCATATCCTCATCTTTTTTACAGTCGTGGACATAGATGCGGTCCTTGAAGATGTTATAATACTTACCAAATATAAAATCAAATTCTTCTTGAGTAGGAGCCCTGTGCACACCAGTCGCAATGATAAATTTTATATTTTTTTTCTTGATTTGGTCAATGATTATATCGAGAACCTTTGCGGTTGGTGTGGGACGTGTTCCGTCGTTTACAATAAAGAGGACATCCTTGGCATCACTCAAAAATTCCTTGAATGACTTCGAATTTATTGGCCTTTCAATCGCCTTGAGTAAGATTTCTTTCTCGTTCTGTTTCTTTACCTTATTCGGATGAACAACTGCCAGGACATTCCTGTCTGACATACTAATCTGTAGTTTCTCATCCTTTCCGTAAGGGATTGATATATCCATTATACCTCCCGTTATATTAAATCTCAAATCCTAAGCACCAAGAACCAAAAAAGACCCAAATTCCAATAATCAAATTCATTATTTTTCTATTCATTTAATGTTTCTGTATTGGGAAATTGTTTGAATTTTGGGATTTGTGATTCAGAATTTTTAATCTTATCCGCCTTTCTTCACCTTTTCAAGATGGTCTTCGATAAATTTCTTTATCCCTTCTGGACTATGGGCGAGTTTCTTCAATTCCTCATCAAGGTTTGAGGGTTTGATTTTCATAATCCAACCCGCACCATAAGGGTCTTTGTTGATCAAACGACAATCACTCTCAAGATCTCTGTTTACCTCAATAATTTCGCCCGAGATAGGTGCAACAAGTTTACCAACCCATTTCGAGGATTGAATCTTGCCGCAGGTCTCGCCCTGGGTTACGGCATCGCCTTCAAATGGTAAATCTACATAAGTTGTATCTCCAGCCTGTTTCTGATAAAAATCGTCCATACCAACCTTGACGTTGCCATCAGGTTCAACCTTTACCCAGGCATCCTCTGAATGATAATATAACTCTTCAGGCATATTATATCCTTGAATCTCCATCTAATCCCCCTTTCTTGGACACAGATAACATTGAAAAACCCGCCTTAGGCGGGTGCCGATTACACAGCTATAAATAACGAACGGATAGGAAAATAGCATAAGAAATCTCAACTGCAATTATAATAAATTTCTGCTGAAAGTCAATACTTGGAGGAGGATTTCTGAAAAAGCCAGAAATCTTGAGTGCGATGAATACTTTTTCACAGCTCTCAAACAAGATACTTGATTTTAATTTTTTTTTGTATAGAATAAACCCGATAGGCAAAATATCTGTCTAACAATTTTGGAGTAAAGTGCACAGTCAATAGACATTGCACGCCAAATTTTAATATCTATAAAAAAGGAGAAAAATGAAAAATTTGATTAATACATTCATTACACCAAGAAAGATCTTTGAAAGTTTAAAAGAAAAACCCGAATGGGTGACACCATTCATCATTATCTTGGTTACTGTTGCTATTACAGCTACACTGACCATAGAGATGACTAAAGAAACAATGATGATGAAACAGGAAGAGATTATGAGAGAACGGGGATTGACCGATGAGCAGATTGAGCAGGCAATGAAGTTTGCTGCAGGTCCATTTGTAATGGTTACCGGCGCAATAAGTGCGGCTATTTTTACAACAATCATATTTTTACTCTTCGCGTTATTACTCAATATCTTTATTCCGCTTTTTGGTGGCATTGGTGCCTACAATCGCGTCTTCTCAGTTATCTGCTTCTCTGCAATGGTAATCGTTCCTGCTGATATTTTAAAATTGATATTAATTGCCATAACTCGCTCACCCTATGTATCAACATCGCTCGCCCTCTTCGTGCCAAACTTGGCAAAAGAGTCATTTATTTATCAATTACTCTCGGGTTTAGACTTTTTTATGTTCTGGGAAATGATTTTGGTCTCGCTTGGTATAAGCATTACAAACGAAATCAAAAGGGATAATGCCTATATCATTGTATTCATTATCTGGATAGCCTCGATATTTATCTCAATCGGATTCGGAATGTTCAGACCACATTAAGGCAAAGACCGCAGCTTATGCACAGAAAAATTAACATGGTTTGTAAGGCGTAGAACAACATGATAATCTTAGCATTGTTCTTACAGGTTGATTCATTATCCTTAAACCAGGCAATTGATTTGACTTTAAAAAATAGCCCTGCTTATTATCAATCAAAAATTTCCCACGAAAAATCACGTATTCTATTCTATCAAACACTTTCCAGTTTTCTGCCTACAGTTTCAACAACCGGTAGTTATACAAAGAGCGAATATAAAGGCACAACGACTAGTAGATATTCAGGCTCGATGAATTTCAGCATACCGGTCTTCGATTTAGATATCATTGGCTCAATATTTGCGAGCCACCAAAACTTGAAAGGTAGCAATATTCAGTATCAATCGGAAATTTCCAATTTGATCTTGAGATTGAAGACTGCCTATTACAATCTTATCAATGCGAAAGAATTGTTAAATGCCTCAGAGATTGCAATTAAACGGGCCGGGGAAAACTTGAACTTAATAGAAACAAAATTTAACCTCGGTTCAGCATCAAAACTGGAACTACTCCAGGCACAGGTCTTTCATCTGCGCGCCCTACAGGACAAATCAAGGGCAAGGACTGCTGAAATCACTGCCCAAGAAGAATTAAAGTCAATTCTCGATATAAATAATGAAATCTATCCTACAGATACACTCGCCATTCCTGATAGCACCCGGCTTCCGCCTCTCGATTCTTTGCTCATGATATTAGCCAAGGTAAGTTATAATATTCGGCTTGCCCAGGCATTGAAGAATGTAGCTCGGATAAATTTAATCTCTTCGTATCTTTCTTTCTTGCCGCGGGTCTCTCTCTTCTATGGATATAGTTTCAGTTCAGATTCATTTATATTTAATTTTCAATATTACCAAGACCATTCAACAAAAAATTATGGAATAAATATTTCATTCCCAATTTTTGAAATCAAGACTTTAATATTCAAATGGCTCAATGCCAAAAAGGACAATCAACTAAAAGAGATTGCAAAGAGGCAAGTAACATTAGAGACAGAAAAATTATTGAAAACCACATATTATGCATTACAGGAATCATACGATAAATTACGCCTGGCACAAAAGAGCCTTGCTGCGGCAACTGAAGCGACAACAATCGCTAAAGAACAATATAGCCTCGGTGCCATCTCACTTTTAGATTTTCTTAAGGCGGAACAGGATGTGTATGATGTAAAGGTTACATATAATGAAGCAATAAGTGATTTTTATATAAAACAGGCAAATTTTTCTTACCTTTTGGGTGAATTATTCTTAAATAAGGAGAAAAAATGAAGAAGAAGTTATTGATTATTATCGGTGTAATAATTCTATGCGCCGTAATTGTGATATTAAATTTGAGGCAGAAAAAATCTACAAAAGAAGTGGAAGTGGTAATTGCGAAAAAAGGTAATATCACATCCAAGGTTACTGCATCAGGAGAACTGCGGGCAAAATCCCAGGTCAACATTTCAGCCGAGACAATTGCAAAAATCAAAAAGATTTACTTCAAAGAAGGGGATTATGTTAAGAAGGGAACGCTACTCATTGAACTCGATGATGCCCAATCGGATGCCAATCGAAAACTGGCTATGGCGAATTTAAAACAGGCTGAGCAGGATTTTAATCGTAGCCAAAGCCTATTCGAAAAGAAGTTAATTTCCCAAGGCGATTTTGAACGGATACAACTAAATTATGAAACAGCCAAGGCAAGACATGAACAGGCTATGGATTCTTACCTGAAGACAAAGATATACGCGCCCATCGCAGGAAGAATAATGAAGATAAATGTTGAAGAGGGCGAAACCGCAGTGATGGGCACAATGAATTATCAAGGGACTGTGCTTATGACCATTGCTGATTTGTCAACTATGATTGCGGTTGTGAAGATTGACGAAACTGATGTGCCCCAGGTTAGGAAAGAACAATCGGCTGAGGTGGTTGCCGATGCGTTACCAGATTCGAGTTATCCTGGTTTCGTTACCAAGGTCGGTTTGATGCCGATAACCGGACAATTGGCAACTGAAAAGGTAACTGATTTTGAGGTAGAGATTGAGATGCATGAATTCTCACCACTTCTCAGACCAGGCATGAATGTTAAAGCCGACATCATCACAAGCGAAAAGACGAATGTGCTCATAGTTCCTATCCAGGCGGTAGGTAGACGAGAAATAGGCCATAAAACAACTGAGACCATCTTTGTCATTAAAAATAGAAAGGCAAATTTGCGGGAAGTGAAGACCGGCTCATCAAGTGATAAGGATATAGAGATTGTCGCAGGTAGCGATGAGGGGGATACAGTCATAATTGGTCCATATCGAATACTTTCCAAGTTGAAGGATGACGAAGGGGTGAATTTCAAGACGTTAAAAGGGGATACCACAGCACACAATCCGCAGGATGTTCAACCGAGAAGAATGTTTAGGTTCCTACGAAGAAGGTAACGGGGTATGATTATCTGTAAGGCAGTGGACATCTACAAAAAATACCTTCTTGGTAAAGTAACAGTGGAGGCACTACGTGGCGTGAATATCGAAATTAAGGAGAATGACTATATCTCAATAATGGGTGTATCCGGCTCAGGTAAATCTACACTGATCCATATTCTCGGCTGTCTCGATTATCCAACTTCTGGTGACTATTTTTTTGAAGATAGATTGGTCTCAAAATTTACTGACCAGGAATTGGCAAATGTCAGAAATAGATATATCGGTTTTGTTTTTCAGAGTTTTAATCTATTGCCGAGGCTCAATGCCTTGGAGAATGTGGCACTACCACTTGCCTATGCTGGAATAAATAGAAAAGAACGAATTGAAAAAGCAGAATCAATTCTTGAGAAGATTGGACTTGGTGACCGGTCCAATCACCGACCCAATGAGTTATCTGGTGGTGAATGCCAGCGTGTCGCAATCGCGCGGGCATTGGTGAATAATCCAAGGATTATCTTTGCCGATGAGCCAACTGGTAATCTCGATTCAAAAACCGGGGCCGAAATAATGGCGATTCTCGACAGACTCTTCGAAGAGGGTAATACAATTGTGCTGGTTACCCATGATGCCAATGTGGCGACGCATGCAAAAAATATAATAAAATTGAGAGACGGCCTGGTAGTTAATGATTAATTTCTCTGAGATACTCACCCTTGCATTCCAGACATTCAAGACCCATCGTTTGCGTTCTTTTCTAACGACACTCGGCATCATCATTGGTGTTACAACTGTGATTACTATCCTTTCTTTAATTGAGGGTCTCAATCGCACCGTTGCCGATCAGATTCGCTCGATTGGTTCGGATGTGATTTTTTTATCAAAATTCCCTATGATGTCTACCCACCGCCTCAATTTTGAAGAGGTTGCAAATCGCCGGGATCTTACACCAGATGATGCCCTGGTAATTAGTAAGCTCCCTTCAGTTGAAGCCGCAGCACCCACAATTGCCCAGCATATCACCAAAATTAAATACCAGGATAAAGATGTTGCCCAGACCGAGGTTCAGGGAACTACCAAAGATTTTTCTAAGGTTCACAATTATATCGTTGAATCCGGTCGGAATCTTGATAGTAATGATGTCCTCCATCGCCGTAGTTTCGGTATAATTGGCACCTATGTAGCAAAGAATTTATTTCCTGATGAATCGCCAATCGGGAAAGATCTTAATATCCGCGACCAGCGTATCAAGATAATTGGTGTATTCAAGGAAAAGGGGTCTTTTTTTGGGCAGAGCATGGATAACATTGTGGTCATTCCATACACCTTTTATGAGAAAATGTTCCCCAAGAGACGTGAAACCCTAATCGAACGCGCCTTCTTCGGCTATACCGTCATGATTATGCCAAAAACTGGTAAGGTCGAGAAGGCAATGGATGAAGTCAGAGAAATTATGCGCCGGAGACGCGGACTCACATTCGATAAACCGGATGACTTTGAATTGAGCACCCAACAGATGTTCCTTGAAATTTATCAGAATATTACCCGAGTAGGTTTTATTGCAATTGTTGCCATTGCCGCAATCTCCTTGATAGTAGGTGGTATCGGTATTATGAATATCATGCTCGTTTCGGTTGCTGAGCGGACACGCGAGATTGGTATCCGCAAGGCAGTGGGTGCATCAAATCAAAATATCCTTTTGCAATTCCTTATTGAATCAATTGTACTCGCACTCATTGGTGGGACTATCGGCATTATCCTTGGTATCTTATTGGCAAAATTGATCTCTGTGCTCTCGCCGCTCAAGGCAGCGGTCAGTCTGTGGATGATTATCTTGGGCTTTGGATTTTCAGCCTCAGTTGGAATCTTCTTTGGTATTTACCCAGCCCGTCGTGCCGCCTCACTAAACCCTATTGAGGCATTAAGATATGAGTAATATACATCCCTTGACAATATTCATTTTTTGATTATAATCATTACATGATTAAAATCATTTCAAATATGGGTGAGCTCAAGAAGTTCCTGTTAGGGAAGGGCATTAAGCCCACATATCAACGCTTGGAGATTCTTTACTATATGCTCAAAAAGATGAATAGCCATCCAACTGTAGATACGATTTATGAAGAACTCTATCTGAAAATACCACCACTTTCTAAGACAACAGTCTATAACATCTTAAAATCATTTGTCGAGAAGAAGATTATTTCAGCAATAACCATTACTGGTTCTGAGGTAAGGTATGATGCCAACATAACACCCCATCACCATTTTCTCTGCACTAAATGTGGCAGGATAATAGATCTTGATTTAAAATGTCCATTCGAGATGCAAGATAAAAATAGAGTTTTAGGACATAGAGTTGAAGAGGTACATGGCTATCTTAAAGGCATCTGTAAGGAATGTTTAAAAAGGAGGAAGAATGAAATCTTTAAAAGGAACAAAAACTGAGAAAAACCTGTTAACCGCATTTGCTGGTGAATCCCAGGCGAGAAATCGTTATACCTATTTTGCCTCTCAGGCGAAGAAAGAAGAATATGAGCAGATTTCTGGTATCTTTTCAGATACCGCAGATAATGAAAAGGAGCATGCCAAAAGGCTTTTCAAATTTTTGGAAGGCGGCGAGGCAGAAATTTCCGCTTCATTTCCTGCCGGCATTATCGGAGGCACACCGGAGAATCTCAAGTCCGCGGCTGCTGGTGAAAATTATGAACATACAACAATGTATCCATCATTTGCGAAGGTTGCAGATGAAGAGAGCTTTCCAGAGATTGCACAGGTTATGCGCGCCATTGCCGTCGCTGAGAAACATCATGAAAAGAGATATCTAACCCTACTTGATAATATCAATAAGAATCAGGTCTTTAAACGTAACATCGTAGTAAGGTGGCGATGCCGTAATTGTGGCTATGTCCATGAAGGAACTGAGGCACCAGAAAACTGTCCTGCCTGTGCCCATCCTAAGGCATACTACGAACTGCTGATAGAGAACTATTAGTTAGGACAATGATATTAAAAAATTGAGCTCGGATGCCTCGCTGTGATCCAAGATGTGATCAATACAAAATATTGAAGGAGGAAAAGATTGTCATGAATAGTCATTCAAAGAAAATTAAAGAATTTAAAGAAGAGCGAGATAAGTTGAATCAGATTGTAATGAAATATGCGAGTAATCGCATAAAGAAATTTTATAGCCTCGATACACAAATGTATCTTGATGGGGTATTACCGGGAAAGATAAAAGAGCTCATAGGCCTAGTCACTTCATTGGTTCTGCGGTGTGACGATTGCATTAAATATCATCTCATTCAATGCTACAACAGAGGCGTGACCGATGCAGAATTGGAAGAGGCACTCAGCATAGGACTTTTGGTCGGTGGTTCAATTACAATCCCCCACTTGAGAAGGACCTTTGCTACATGGGATGAATTGAAACCTAAAAAATAGATCTTGAAGACAATGAACCTAAAAACACTTTACAAAATCAGCTATGGTATTTATATAATCAGTTCGAAGAAAGGCGAACGAATTAATGGCCAGATTGTCAATACCGTATTCCAAACAACTGCTGAACCGCCTACCATTGCCATATGCGTAAATAAATTGAATCTTACACATGAATATATTCAGGACAGTAGAGTCTTCACAATTTCAATCCTGTCGAAAGATACACCAATGAAATTCATTGGCCATTTCGGCTTCAAAAGCGGCCACAATATTGATAAATTTAAAGATATAAATTATAAACTCGGTATAACTCGTGCACCGATAGTTCTTGAAAATGTAATCGGTTATCTTGAGTGTGAAGTCATCAATAGTGTGGATGTTGGAACCCACGAAATGTTTATTGGCAAATTGATAGCAGCAGAAATAATCAGTGATGGCGAGCCCTTGACCTATGCCTTCTACCATGAGGTTAAAGGTGGCAGGGCACCAAAAACCGCAACTACATTTATTAAAGAAGATGATAAACGGGGGTAAAAGGAAAACTTGTCTGGCGTGAATAATCCTGTCATTCAAGCGCTAATCGCTACCTGTTGCACCTGGGCTATGACGGCGGTCGGTGCATCGTTTGTCTTCTTTGTGAAGAAACCAAATCGAAAGACCCTTAATAGTATGCTCGGTTTCACCGCTGGTGTAATGATTGCAGCAAGTTACTGGTCGCTGTTGGCACCGGCGATTGCAATAGCAAGGCATAAAAATATGATTCCCTGGGCGCCAGTCTTGGTGGGTTTTTCCTTGGGTAGCCTATGTATCTGGCTCATTGATAAAATCCTTCCCCACCTCCACCCCGGTTTTTCTATCGAAAATAAAGAAGGATGCAAAACAAATTGGCAGTGTGCGATTTTATTGGTCTTGGCTATTACATTGCACAATATTCCAGAGGGCCTCGCGGTAGGTATTGCCTTCGGAGCAACTGCCCATGGTCTGCCTTCAGCATCTTTAGCTGCCGCCATTACCCTGGCGATTGGTATTGGACTTCAGAATTTTCCTGAGGGTTTTGCCGTTGCTATGCCACTTAGAGGTGAAGGACTGACACAATTAAAAAGTTTCTGGTTCGGCCAATTATCAGCTGTGGTTGAACCAGTTGCGGCGGTTTTAGGGGCACTGGCAGTTACGACTTTTCATAATTTATTGCCTTATGCAATGGCCTTCGCAGCCGGCGCAATGATTTATGTTGTTGTCGAGGAGGTTATTCCTGAATCACATCTTGGTGGGTATACTGACCTGGCGACGGTCAGCACAATCCTGGGTTTTCTCATTATGATGGTGCTCGATGTTGCATTCGGTTAAATTCTCTGTTGGCATTTATTGATGAAAAAATATAATAGAAAGCCAATAATACATTAAATGATGAAGAACTATGAAAATAAATTATTGGTGATAAGGAGGTGTCATGGGTAACATTTTTTGTGCAAGCGAGATAATCCAGATGGGTATCGAAATCAAAAATATTGATAGGAATTTTTATACGAAAATTGGAAAATCAACAAGGGCTAAGAAGGTAAAAGAGATTTTTGATTGGCTTGCTGGTGAAGAAGAAAAACAGATCAAAATTTTTACTGACATCCTTGCTAATATTGAAAAATGTGAACCTTACGAGGTATACCCTGGAGAATACAGTATCTATCTTCAGGCATTAATTGACAATCATGCCTTAGGAAAAGAGAGGAAAAGAAAGAAGCGACCCAAAGAAGTCAAAAATAATGAAGAGGCGATCAGTTTGGCACTCGATTTTGAGAAGGATACTATTCTATTGTATCACGAGATGATAAAAATCGTGCGAAAAAAAGAGCGCAAGATAATTGAGGATGTAATTAAAGAAGAACAAAAACATTTAACAAAACTCATGAAGTTGAAAGAATGCCTTGCAACTTCTGAATTGAAGGCATGTTTAATAACGAGATAAAAAATTCTATTTTTTTAAATAATTTAAGTGAAACAAATGGTAGGAATAAAGTGTTGATAGATATGAAGGTGTCCGATGAGAGAAGTCTATCTTGATAACCATTCAACAACCAGAATTGATGAAAGGGTTCTTGAGGCGATGCTTCCTTATTTGAAAGAAAATTATGGTAATGCCCAAAGCATGCACACACTTGGTGCAAAGGCAAGAGATGGACTCGAGAAAGCAAGGGCACAGGTCAGTCAATTGATTGGCGCAAAATCTGAAGAAATCTATTTCGTATCCTCTGGTTCAGAGTCAAATAACCTTGCCATCAAGGGTACTGCACAAGCAAATATGCTGAAAGGCAAACATATAATTGTCTCAAGCATTGAGCACTCCTCAGTTCTCTATGCGGCACGCCGACTTGAACAGTCGGGTTTTCAAGTGACATATTTACCGGTAGATAAGTATGGCATGGTCTCACCCGACGGTGTGAAGAATGCAATAAGAAATGATACAATTCTGGTTTCCATCCACCATGCAAATCCGGAAATCGGCACAATCGAGCCCATTGAAGAGATTGGAAAGATTACCAATGAAAAAGGTATTCTCTTCCATACCGATGCAATTGCAACCTGTGGCCAAATTCCCGTGGATGTTAATAGATTGAATGTTAACCTTTTAAGCCTTGCTGGTTCCCAATTTTATGGGCCAAAGGGTGTAGCTGCACTTTATATAAGGAAGGATGTGCACATTATACCACAAATTGATGGTGGAATCCAGGAAAATGGCCGGAGGGCAGGGACAGAAAATATTCCAGCAATAGTGGGCTTTGGTATGGCATGCGAAATTGCCAAGAATGAAATGGAAGAGAATTACAAAAGCGTTATCCATCTACGCAATCGTTTGATAAATGAACTTCCAACAAAGGTTGCGTATATCTATCTCAATGGCCATCCAGAAAGGCGGCTTCCGAACAATGTAAATTTTTCTATTGAATTTATCGAGGGTGAAGGTATGCTACTATTTTTAGATGGTCAGGGTATCTATGTCTCGAGTGCCTCGGCCTGCGTTTCGAAGGCCCTCAAGATGTCCCATGTTTTGACCGCAATAAAGATTGATCCAGCAGTCGGTCAGGGCACGCTACTGATGACTATGAGCAAGTATAATAATAATGAAGACATAGATTATGTGCTCAATGAATTGCCACCCATTGTCAAAAGGTTGCGTGATATATCACCGCTTTATGCCTATTTTTTAAAGATGGGAAACCGGATGCCTGCTGGCCCGGGCACAGATTATGAGCATATGAATAAATATGAAGAAGAGCAAGGAGGTTAAATGTATTCCGAGAAGGTAATGGACCATTTTAGGAATCCAAGAAATGTCGGCGAAATTCCCGATGCAGATGGCATAGGTGAGGTTGGTAATCCGGTCTGTGGCGATATGATGACATTTTATATAAAGGTTAAAGATAGTAAGCTTGAAGATATTAAATTCAAAACATTTGGTTGTGGTGCGGCGATCGCGGTCTCATCAATAGTTTCCGAAATGGCAAAAGGCAAAACAATTGAAGAGGCATTAAAGATTACTAATGAACTCGTTGCCCATGAACTTGGTGGTTTACCAGCCAACAAGATGCATTGTTCTAATCTTGGTGCAGATGCACTCCATAAGGCAATCGCCGATTACCTTCGTAAAAAGAGGGAGCAAACATGAAGAGAAAAAGAAAAGTAAAATGTTATTGCCCATTCTGTGAACAAGAAATAAAGTTCAGTTGTCTTGAATCAATTTTTTGTCAAACCTGCAAGATAAAATTTAAGGTATGCAAAGAATGTGGACAGTTATATAATGAAAAATTTGATAAATGTCCAAGGTGTGATACGAAAGCGACTTAAAAGCTTTTATTAACTTTCTGCTTCCAAATTATATGATGGCGTGAGGGACTGTGGCGAAATTGTTAATTATCATTGCCGGTAGGAAGGCAATTTTTTATGCGGGCAAAATTTTTCTAATAATATATAACTATTTTTCTTTCGATAGAATACACGCCAAGAACTCGATACATAGAAATGCCAAAGATCGACTCTTTCCTTAATTGGTGTATCACACAGACCACTACAAGGTATTTTATATACTATCTTGGTTAATGTATCTATCAATTTTAATTTAAGAGTCTTCGTTGTACAATACTTGTTCAATAATTTCATAAATTTTTCAGTATACTCATACTCAATAGGTTGTCTTGTGGTCTGATGATATTGCTTCATTTCGGGATGGGATTTATAATATATTTCTACACATAACTTCAAATTTGGCCACTGATCTAACACATTGATTTGTTCATACGGAGTTTCATCCAATGCTATATTTTTGAAACGCTGAAATAAATAAACCTTAACATTCTTTTTCATAGTGACCTTTTAAGATCGAGTTTTATAAAATGGATTAGAATTCATCTTTTCTTTCTGTTTACTTCAATAAAATTATTTTAATGAGCGATTGATTCTGGCAGGTGAATTCCAAAAAGTAGATGCCACAGCTCAGTTTGTTTAACTCAATTGTTTCCGTTTTGTTTTTTAGGTAGAAACTCTTTATAATGCAACCGGAAATATCGTATACCCTTAATTGGGCTGGTAATTCATCAGTTTTGACTGTAATTATACCTTTTGTTACTGTCGCACTTACTGAAGGTCCCATGCTAAATTTATTAATGCCTTCCTCGACATTAATAATAGGCGATACATATACTGTTCCAGGCATCCCATTTTCACCGTTACTCCCTTGATTACCTACGCCACCACCACCTCCTTGCACAGCACGAATCAAACCTAATGTGTCGAGTAATGAAGAGTAGAATATTTTTATTCGACCACCACCACCGCCACCACCACCACCGTATTCGCCATTGCCCCCATTGCCTCCATTCACTGACAAGGACATGCGGTGCAACCTCACACTATCAGCCATGAACATGATGCCACCACCAGAACCACCACCACCCGCCTCTAAATTGCCATCATATCCTTGTTGGCCATATGCTGTTATATAAGAACTGTCATTGATTATGGTGCGTGCCCGGAGATAAATTCTTGCCCCACCATTACCACCCCTTCCATCTACTTGACTCAGACGACCGGCACCGCCACCCGAACCCATGGCAATCACTGTGTCTGAAAGATTACCATATACACTTCCACCACTGCCGGGGTTTAAATCACCACCATCACCACCATTTCCACCATAGCCACCACCACCGCCACCACCACTTGTTCCCGCACTACCATATCCAAGACCATAGCCATTAGGATGAAGGTTGTCGCCACCTAAGTAACCTTTTGCTGAACCAATTATTGACGAAGAGTCATGTAAGTAAATGAACTGCGCCCTCAATAATAACCATCCAGTTGAATCGTTGCCATTCCATTGTCGAATTATAAGTCGGCTATTATCTGTTATGTGGACTTTGATATTGTATTGATGTGTGCCACAGATTGTAAGACTATCATTACTAACGAAAAGACTATCACCACTTTCATAAATATATCCCAATAAAACAAAGAAAACAATAAATCCTACCATTGAACCTCCTTTTCAGAGTAAGAATCAAATATCTGTCTAATTATACATACAACATGCAATATGTCAATAAATCACAAAACAATATTATCAATCAAGCGTGTTTTTCCAAAAAATACGGCCAAGGCGATCAGGTTTCCCTTTTTCAATTTTTTTACTGGTTTAAGTTCATCTTTATCTACTATCGCAACATAATCAACCCTACCGCCTTTTTTTTCAATCATTGCCTTCATTTTCTTAATTACATATTCAGCATTGGAAATTAGATTTTTATAGTATGCCCGCCTCGCCCATTTGAGTGCCTGATAGAGGATGGTGGCCTTTTTCCTCTCTGATTTATTCAAGAACACATTGCGTGAGCTCATTGCCAGACCATCGCTTTCACGGACCGTGGGAATAGTAATGATTTTAACATCAAGATTCAGGTCTTTTACCATTTTTTCAATGATAACTGCCTGTTGAAAGTCTTTTCGACCAAAGATTGCAATATCTGGTTTCACAATATTGAGTAATTTCAAAACCACTGTAATTACACCTCGGAAGTGCCCTGGCCTTAAGGAACCACATAGAATATTGCTCAAATCGCTAACCTCAACATAGGTTTTATAACCATTCGGATACATCTCTTTTACTGAAGGATTGAAAATTAAATCCACATTTTCTTTTTTTAGCAGACGCATATCCTTTTTTAAATCTCTTGGATAGCAATTGTAATCTTCATGGGGTCCAAACTGAATAGGATTGACAAAGATTGAAACGACTACAAAATTGCTTTTGCGCTTTGCTATTCTAACCAGTGAGAGATGGCCTTCATGAAGATAGCCCATGGTCGGCACAAACCCGATGGCTTTGCCCTTTTTCCGCGCCCGGGCAATAATTTTCTTTATTAATTCAATCCGTTTAACGGTTCTGATTTTCACCTCCTGATTATCTTTCTTTGCCTCTAAAATGCACCTGCTCATCCCAACCGCCGCATAATATCGCAAATTCCTTTAATATATGCGCTCAGAGATTGGAGAGGGGGTATTAATTCGCCATGAATTCCGTAACATTTCTTATATGGTATCTACTTTTAGCCTGATGTCAATACCGAGGTTCCATCCCTAACTGAAATCAAAACAATTTTCCTTTATAACCATATTTTCTCATATAATAAAATCATCCTTTAAAAGAAAATAATTGAAATTATTCTGAAAAATCATTACTTTTTTTGATATTAATAAACGAAATGGCAATTTTGTTACAACTCCCCTCTAAACGCCTTTTTTAATATTGCCTGCGGCAAGGCTTCTAATGTAGATTGTTGATTGAGGATTTTGGATTTAAGATTTTCAACTTGTGTCATTTTGTCTTTGAGTTCGGTAGCGATTCGGTGCTGATCTTCTATTGGTGGCAGGGGAATATACAAATTATAAAAAATATCTTTTTCCAAATGCTGTATAGCTGAACCTCTTTTGGGTTTATTCAGAACATTGAAATTCATCCTTATAAAAAAGAACAAGTAGTCTTTTACAACTTTTCCTTCATCAATTTTCAATTTGCCCATCGTTGATGCTAAAACGCCTTTATAACCTGTAAAGACTTCGCCTGAATTCGATCCATCAGCTATTAGTATAATTTCATCTTCATTAACTTTGACAGAACTTTTGTCAGATTTCAAGCACCACTTTGGTTCAACTCCGCATCTAATAACCTCCGCTGTAAGGTATGGCAAACTATCCATATCAGGCTTCATATCATATAATTCTGGCTTTTTACCTTTGACTATCTCACACATCTCTCCCAGCTTCTTTCTCTCCCACTTTTTTGCCTCTTTGCTTTCGAAAACTTCACGCAGGTAGGCGGTGAGGAGGGCGTTGGCGGCTTCAAGTTGCTTTTCGCAAGCAATTCGGGCACGGTCAATTTCTCGCATCTGCTCTTGAAGTCTGGCAACAATGCGTTTTTGTTCAGAAAGAGGAGGAAGAGGTAAATATGTATTGCGAATTTGGCTATCCGTAACTGCTGGATAAAGCATGCCTCTAACTTGCCCTGATACTATATCTACAAAATATTTTGTCTGAACATAATAGAACAAAAATACGGGTTCGAGATTATCAGATGGTCTCAAAACACAAAATCCAGTACTGCAAATCTCATTACATCGTTTTCAGGGGAAATTAACGAAATTTCAATAACTATTTTTTGGGCTAAAGCCTGACATCCAGTAAAAAAATAAAATCCACAAGGCACGAGGGAACAAGCGTTTTCTGCAATTGCCTGTTGGCGGAAAATCTCTTTGTTATTCGGCATAAAACCTGCTTTATTATTTCGGTAATCCTTCTTTTGCCCTAAAATATGCCCCTTTTGTTTTGCCGACTTTTGTTATGAGATTCAGCGAGTCCAATTCTTTCAAATCAGTTCTCGCCGTTTTATCAGTAACTTTAAATGTGTGTGTATATTGACTTATTGTAAAAGTTTTTTTCTCATTCACCATCAGTCGCAATGCCTCAATCTGCCTATCATTCAATCCTAATTCTCTCAAGTCAGTCTGCCTTTCTTTTGGTATGCTGGGGACTAAATCCAGAATCTTATCTCCGGGTCCATAGAACTTGACCACAAAAAAGTCGCCTTCTTCAGAGAATTCAGGTACAGATAAACCGTGCTCTTTCATAAGTCGCTTCATTTTACCTATACCGGTGCCAAATTTTTCCATATCCTTTGTTTCGTGAAAGATATTGCAGATTATCTTATTTCTTGTGGCATGATGACCTTCCAGTCTTTTGATATTTAGACCCGGCAATAGACTACCGGGATTGCTAATTTCTATTCGATCATCAAAGATGGAAAACATAATCGGTGCAAAATGATATGTATAGTCCCTATGTGCAATCGCATTGACTACTGCTTCTCTTATCGCCTCAAAAGGATATTCAGGAATATCCACCCTTTTAAACTCTACAACCTTACTAGCAAGACGGGTGTTTCTTTTAAAAAATGATTCAACCTCATCGAGCATTTTGTATATTGGACCTTTGATTTCCTGAGAATCTATGAATTCGTCACGTGTAATTCCTCTAAACCGGGCAATTCAGTCCAACCACGAACATGAAGAGCCGGGTCAATTAACTTCGCCTTTGTATCAGCTTCACTTAAAGCCATATTTACTGGCCCCGTTTAAATCTTTGTTTTTCTCTCAAATTCGATTTTTCAAGAGGCTCAATCCATCGATAACAATTTTTCTATCTCTTTAATCTTTCTGACGATGCGTATATTCTGAATTATGTTGGGACAATTAAACCATATTCATCCAATCTACTAAAAACCATTTTCATAATCTCTTCGAGTCTATTTTTTGTCTTTGCTTCAAATCGTAAGACTAAGACTGGCTGGGTATTTGAAGCACGAACCAAACCCCAGCCATCACCAAAATCTATACGCACACCGTCAATATCAATTACCTGATACGATTTTTTGAAGAATGTCTTCAATTCATCAACAATTTCGAACTTTTTCGCATCGGTGGTTTCGATTCTGATTTCAGGCGTGGAGAAATATCTCGGCACCTTTGATGTAAGAGTGGAAAGTTTTACGCCATTACTCAAAATTTCTAACAACCTGAGACTAGCATATATTGCATCGTCATAACCATAGTATCTATCCGCGAAGAAGATATGACCGGACATCTCACCTGACAAGGGTGAGTGTTCTTGTTTCATCTTCGCCTTGATGAGAGAGTGTCCTGTCCTATACATAAGTGGTATGCCACCAAGTTCTTCAATACGCTCGATGAGACCTTTTGAACATTTGACATCGAAGATAATCTTTGCGTTGGGCGTACTTTCCAATACGGGCTCCGCAAATATTGCGAGAAGAACATCACCCCATATAATTTCGCCTTGCTCATCTACAACACCAATCCGGTCACCATCTCCGTCAAGACCAACCCCGCAGACATAATTGTCTTTCTTCACCATTTCTATTAATTTTTCAATATATTTTACTACTGTCGGGTCGGGCAGATGATTGGGGAAATTACCATCGGGCTGCCTATAAAGAATTCTAAAGTCTGCGCCAATTTTTTCTAAAGTTTTTTCCATTACAGGACCACATGTGCCATTGCCTGTATCAAAGATGACCCTCATTCCTTTCTTTATATCAATATGGTCAGTTACATAATTTATATATTCAGAACGCACATCCCTCTTTTCTACTGTGCCTTTGCCTGATGTGAACTTACCTTCTTCTATAATCTGCCGCAGTCGCTGGATTTCTTCTCCATAAAGTGTGGTCTTATGTGCGCAAACTTTAAATCCATTAAAATCTTTGGGATTGTGGCTGGCAGTAATCATCACGCCACACGGAATGTCATAATGGAAAAGCGAAAAATAGAGCACGGGTGTTGGAACTTCTCCAATATCAATTACATCGCAATCAGAATCATTGAAACCTTTTTTTAATGCATTTGAAATTTTTGGTGATGAAAGCCGACAATCGTTGCCAACGATTATTTTCTTTTCACCCAATGATTTATAATATGTGCCAAGTCCTCTGCCGATAAGGTATACATTTTCATCTGCCAGGTCGGTCTCGGCGATGCCGCGAATATCATATTCTCTAAATATTGTTGAATTAATCATAACTGACTCTCAATTCTTTCAATGACTTCCTCAATGATTTTCAATGCCTCTTCGGCATCGTCTTTTGTTATCATTAGCGGTGGTGAAATACGCAGGGAGGTAATACCAGCACCATAAAGGATAAGCCCTCGCTTATAACACTCACCAGTAAATACTTCCTTGATATTTTTACCTTCACGGGTTACCACCTTAGGAAAATCTTCTTTTGTGTTCTTGTCCCGGACCAATTCAAGGCCAATCATTAAACCCTTTCCCCGCACTTCACCAATAATCTTGTGACGTTCCATAATCTCAATCAAATTTTCTCTCAAAAATTCGCCAATTTTTTTCGCATTTTCGATTAAACCACTTTCAATAATCTTCAATGAAACAACGCCCGCTGCGGCGATGACCGGATTTCCACCAAATGTTGAGCCATGTGAGCCAGGCACCCAGGCGTGCTCATCAACTTCTGGGTCCATCAATGAAGCCTTTCCAATAGTTGCACTCATCGGTAGCCCTGAGGCAATTGCCTTGGCAATAAGAATTATGTCTGGTGCAATATCAACATGGTCACAAGCAAACCATTTTCCGGTTCTTCCCAGGCCGCACTGAATTTCATCGAATATCAAGATAATGCCAAATTTATCAGCAATCCTTCTCAATGCGGGCAAGAATTCTTTTGGTGGCACAATATAACCACCCTCACCCTGAATAGGTTCAACCATAATCAATGCTACATCATCAGGGTCAATGAGTCGCTCAAGAATAATATCGGTCAGATAAGAAAGGCAGTAGATTAAGGGCACACCATCAAAATCTTTCTTAATACATTCGGGGTATGCTTCATTAAACACACAACGATAGCAATAGGGATAAGGGATGTGATAAACTTCAGGTATGAGTGATGAGAAGTGTGCGCGCTGGACCTTTTTGCTACCAGACATTGTCATCCCGGCAAATGTCCGGCCGTGGAAACCACCGATGAAACTTATCATGCGCGGTCGGCGTGTAAAATGGCGGGCAATCTTTAATGATGCCTCAACCGCCTCGGCACCAGAACTACCGAAATATACCCGCTTTTTAAATCTGCCGGGTGTAATTTCAGTTAACCTTTCAGCAAGTTCCAGCTGTGGTTCGTAATAAAAATCACTACCTGAGATATGAATCAATCTTTTTGCCTGTTCATTCATCGCCTTTATTACCTCACGATGGCAATGCCCAGTTGCAACAACCGCGAACCCGGCACCGAAGTCGAGATAACGTTTGCCATCAATACCAATTATATTGACACCCTCCGCATGGTGAACGACTAATGGAATCTCCCTCGTCCTTGTATGGGCACCGAACATTACCCTCCGGTCTCGATCAATCAGTCTTTGTGCCTTCTTGCTAATTTTTGGCGAAGAATATTCAATATAATTCATTTTGCTCCTTTCAAAAAAATCGTTAACCATTATATGGCATCGCTGTTCGCACTTTTAATTATTTGAAATTTTTATCTTTAACGAAATGGCCCTTCATTAACCTTACCTCTTTTTTTGCTATTTTATTTAACAGCCCATATCATAAGCCATTTATCGTCTTTGCCTTTTTAGATTATACAAAATTTACTACAATTGTCAACATAGCGAAGGAATGATGAATTTATATTGACGAAGTTTTAATTTCGGCTATAATGTTATAATATATTCAATTTAGGTGTGACATGATAAAAGAAAAAAACTCCTTAATTGATACCTATGTTCGATTTAAAGATTATGACCGAGATTTCCGTTTTGCATCGTCAGAGACCCTATTCCCTCCTGAAATCTATATGGAGATAAAAAAATATCTGAAAGGCATCATACTTGACATCGGGACGGGCGATGGCTTTAAACTTGAAAATATGTTAAAGAGATGCGGTAATAAAGTAGCGAAGGTAATTGCAATTGAGCCATCACCATTACATAAAATTGCCAGGGAACGATTCAATCAATATTCAAATGTGGAGGTAATAAATACGGCATTTGAGGATTTCGATATCAACATAATGTTTGATACTATTCTTTTATTGGAAGTAATCGAGCACATACCCTCACCCTTAATGATTATGCATAAAATAATTAGAATATTGAAACCTGATGGATGTTTAATAATTTCAACACCAAATCGTTACATCTCCGATTTTGGTGAAAGATTGGTTCATGGCCGCGTCGACCCAACACATGTGGGCGAAATGGATATCTTCACATTTACCCGTTTTATCAATTCATATTTTAAGGAGATTAGGCTTCGCGGCATACTACCAATGATGAAGATTGGAAGGAAAATACCACTACTTTTAAAGATGCATAGATATATCGCCCTTCCGATTCTTTATAACACAATATTTTGCTTCGCAAAATCACCAAGAAAAATCAGGTTTTAACCCTTATGAATATTATATTTACAGAAAGAATTTTATTTTAATATCACCGCCTTTTTCTTTGCAATCTTATGTTCGCCGTCGTTTGCATGAAAATCTAATACATAAATATATGTCCCGGGCCGTTTTAAATCAGAAAATAAGAATGTAAATACTATATTGACAATATTTCAAAGAAGTATAATCCAGAACCTGAAGATGACGAATGATTAAAAATACTTTCCTGCTACTGAATAATCTTAATTTAATTTGGGTAAGATTTTATTTTGATGAAAGACGGACCAAATTATAGTCGGTAGCCGCCAGGGGAATTGGTGCTGTAATTTCTTAGCCTTGATGGTTGAAAAACCCACAATTGACAACTAAATAAATTTTGCTAAAATGAATGGAATGGAAGAACCCCTTATTTCGATTATTATAGTTAATTGGAATCGAAAGGAATTGTTAAAAAAATGTTTGCAATCAGTAATCGCCCAAACATATACGAATAAAGAAATAGTTGTTGTAGATAATGCATCCACGGATGGCTCTGCTGACTTTGTGAAGATACAGTTTCCGACTATTAAAATTATCGCCTCAAAAGAAAATTTAGGATTTGCAAAGGGGAATAATGTTGGTATTCAGACAGCACAGGGTGACTATGTCGCATTAATAAATAATGATGCAACATTGGATGCTAAATGGTTAGCGGAATTAGTAAAAAGCACAAAAGATTCCCCTGATGCGGCAATGTTTGGCTCAAAGGTTTTATATGCACATAATAAAAAATTTATAAACAGCACAGGAAACTTGATATATGGTGATTTAACAATCGCCAATAGAGGTATTGGGAAAGAAGATAAAGGTCAATATAATATTAAAGATGAAGTTTTTGGACCGTATGGTGCTGCGGCACTTTACAAAAAAAGTGTTATTGAAAATGTAGGACTTTTTGATGAAGATTATTTTATGTACGGCGAGGAGAACGATTTAAATTGGCGTGTTAGATTAGCAGGCTGGATATGCATGTATGTTCCTACTGCAATATGTTATCATCTGCGTGATTCCCCTACAGGGATAGGTTTTGTTAATAAGCTCTACTACACCGAAAGGAATCGCATCTGGACGCTGATAAAAAATCTTCCTTTAGATTTTATATTTTTTTCTATTTTTTATTCAATACGACGTTACTATGTAAGCTGGCGAAATGCAAAGAAGGCAAGAAGATATGGAAATCAAGTAACTATGCCACCCCATGTATCAGTATCAAAATTGGCCTTAATTTTCTTAAAGGCGTGGTTTCATGGCATTGGTTCATTTCACAAATTGATAAATAAAAGAAGAAATATTGGCAGAATAAAAAGACTAACTAAATCCGATGTTAGAAAAATTTTCGGACGATACAAAGCCACATTGTCGGAAGTTTTTGGCTCATACGTGATTCCCCAAAAGGTTGAAAATATAATGTGAAAGCAATTAAGACAGTAATAATAACCCTTATCATTTTAATCATTTTTTATTTTCTTATTCGCACATTATATAGCTCATGGACAAAAATTACTGAAGCAAATATTCGTATTGAAGTAGAATATATAGTTCTATCAATACTATTCCTCATGCTTGGTTCCTTCTCTTGTTGCTATGCTTGGTATATTTTGATAAAATCTTTAAATCAGAAAATGACTTACTGGCAGGGCTTAAAAACAATTGCAACATCACAATTTGGAAAATACATTCCAGGCAAAATCTGGGCAATTGGCGGACGAGTTCTTTTATCAAAAAGGTATGGGGTTGATGAAGTCATAAGCACAACTGCTGTGTTGATTGAAACTTTATATTATCTATCTTCCACGATTATACTTTTCATTTTGTCTTTGGGTTTTAATAAACATGTCGCCATCCCGCCAGGCATCTATTTCGTAATTTTTCTAATCATTTCTGTAAATATAATTGTTGTAGCATATCCCAGGATTCTTGGCCTTGTCCTCAATATTTCAGCAAAAATAATAAAGAAGAAAATTACGCCTCTTGAATTAAAACCTCTAAAATTGGTGGAAATCTATTTTCTATATTTTATCTCTTGGGTACTACATAGTCTTGGATTTTTCTTTATTGCTAGGGCTGTATATACTGTCTCTTTTAGTAATATTTTAGGCATTATGGGGTCATATTCTATCTCTTGGGCACTCAGTTTTCTTATCTTTTTAATCCCCGGAGGGTTTGGTATAAGGGAAGGATTTATGACCTTCTTCTTCAAATCCTTCATGCCTTTGCCCATAGCTACATTAATGGCGTTTGTGGCAAGACTCTGGACAACATTTGGTGAAATATCTCTGTTTTTAATTTCCCTTCTTAAGAAGCAGTGAGTAGCTATTGACTATTCAAGGAATATCCTTATACTTGTATCCTTATACTTGAAAGTGAAGCATGGGCAAGAAGAACAAGATAAAAAAGATACTACCCAAAGAAATGAAGCCCAATTTCTTAGAGGTCCATTGGGAGAAGATAATTATTGTCATTTTATTTCTATTACCCCTTATCTATTTTGCACAATTCCTTTCGTCTGGGGTAATGATTGCGGGCTCGGATTACCTCAGTGGCTATCCATTTGAAAAATGGACCAAAGAACAGCGTGAGATGCCTCTCTGGTATTCTTATGTTTTTGGTGGCGTTCCAGTACTCGGCGCACCCGTAGGCGGTCCATTGGCACCACTTAATGTTTTGAAAAGTATTATGCCACCCCATGTTGCCCTGGTACTCACCTTCATTCTCTTCTTCTTCATTGCTGGATTAGGAATGTATCTATATCTCAAAGAGATAGGTCTGTCCCCATTTTCAGCCGCTTTTGGAGCAATTGCATATCAGTTTATCGGTAATCTTGCTACAGCTCCATCCGCAGGACATGCCGGGAGGGCGGCAAGTATCGCAACATTTCCTTTGATGCTCTTCTTTTTCCACCGGGCACTAAAGTCAAGAGGGTTACTCTATTTTATCGCGGTAAGTCTTACGGCAGCATTTGCGTTTTATGAAGGTCATTTTCAGATAACCTATTATGGATTACTATTTATCATTGGTTATTTTATCTATTATATAATTGCCCACAGAAAAGAATATCAAAAAAAGGATTTGATAAAAATAATTGGCTATGGCATATGCGCAATAGCACTCATCTTTTTACTTATGTCTGCGGTCTGGCTGCCAGTTCTCGGCGGTTTGAAAACCGCAGCCCGTGGCGTTGAACGCGGCTATGAATATGCAATAAGCTGGGCATTGCCACTGGCGGAACTTTTTGACCTCTTAGTGCCAAGTTTCTCTGGCATCCTCGAAAATTACTGGGGTGCTAACCCTTTTAAACTTCATACTGAATATTTTGGACTCCTGCCGATAATATTTGCAGTATTTACAATCTTTTTATACCGGAAAAAACCTTATGTTAAATTCTATTTGATAGGTCTAATAGCGGCCATTCTGACAGCATTAGGAGGTGCAACTCCATTTTTCAAGTTACTCTACTTATTAATTCCAGGCTTTAAACTGACCCGCGCACCCTCACTGATATTTTATCTTGCAAGTTTCAGTTTTATTGTTCTTGGTTCTATCGGGTTCGAAAATTTCATCATTAAGAAAGAAATAAACAAGAAAAGGTTTTTAACCGTGGCGGGAATTTCTACCGGAGCCTTTATCTTACTGATGCTCATATTAACCATGGGAATCGGGAGGCAAATCGCCGGCACCCGAGCCTCTGCCTATGAGAATAATCTACCAAACTTCACCCAGGGTATCTGGCTGAGCCTCTTGTTAGTTGTTGTAATTCTTATATTCGCCTATTTTACAATCCAGCGAAAAATCAAACCCTTAGCATTTTCGGTCTTGGCAATACTTATCTACCTTATCAATCAACTACCAATTACAACGAAATATTTGTCTAAGGCACCAGCACCTGAGGTATACTATGCCACTGACGATATTGTCCATTTTTTGTATGGCGACCACAGTATTTACAGGGTCTTCCCTTTTCAGTCTCAACCTCCTTTGAATCCCCGCTTTCTCTACCACATCCAAGATTCTTATCTTCTCTATCACAATATCCAGAGTGCTGGTGGTTATATCCCGAACCCGATTCAACGCTACCAAGATTTTATTGGCGCTGGCACAAGTGTTATGTTTGCACCGGCAAATCTTTTCCTCTATCCAAGTCTGACTGACATACTTAACTTGAAATATATCGTAGCGCCCAATCTTCCAGAGGAGGTGACAGGTTATGATGTCAATACCCAAAAAATCATTCAAAATTTAAAGGATTATTTAGCCCGGTTCAGACTTGTCTTTAGGGGTCGACAATTTTCAGTTTATCAAAATGACAGTGCCTTGCCCCGTGCCTATATTGTTCCTGATTATCAGGTTGATGATGCGCCCAAGATATTGGAAGTTCTCAAATCACCCCAATTCGAACCAAGGCAAATAGTTTTATTAGAAGAAGACCCGAAGGTTCCACATCCTACAGGCAAATTACCAATGATTGAAGCAAAGATTACTGAATACTCACCAAACAAAATAGTATGCACAACCGATGCATTTTACCCTGGCTTTTTAGTATTAACCGATAACTGGCATCCTGATTGGAAGGTTTTCGTTGATGGTAAAAAAAATAAGATGTTCATTGCGAATTACACCTTTCGGGCCACATATTTGACTGTTGGCAAACATGAGGTAGCATTTGCATATATATCACCATACTTTTCTTCTGGAAAAGTAATTACTATTCTATCACTAATAGTTTCTATTGTATTAATTTTCCTTTCGAAAAAATTTGGCATATAGTCTATAAATTTACCAACTGCAGGAACTTTATTCCTATACAAAGATTTGCAACATGACGACATGTTGCATTCCCAAATTACTAAATCTCCATTCCCAGAGCACGAATTAATGTGTCTTTCAAAAAATTATTAGTTCTTCGTACTCTATTACTAAGGATGCAAACAAGACTCTTATAGAAATTCGTTCCTACATGGGGGAAATTTCTAACAAGTTCCTCAAAGTTGCTTCTTTTGATTACGGCAAGAGTAGAATTTTTTGCACACCTTGCAGTTGCCGAGCGTGGCTTCGGGTCAACAAAGGCAAATTCACCGAATGCTTCATAAGGTTTTACTCTATAAACAGTGGTCTCGGCAAGTTGAGGTGCAATCTTTATTTGAATTTCTACTTCGCCATTGAGGAGTATACATAATTCGGTTGATTCATCACCTTCAGAAAAAATTATTTCCCCCTCGGTATAATTCCTTTCTTCGGTAATCTTAAGGAGTTCTTCCCATTCAAAGGATTTGAGTGTGCCAAATAACCCTGTTTGTTCTAAGAAATCTTTCATTGAACATTTTATCAGAATAAAATGAAAAGTCAATAACCTAATGGACGATTCATTGGTCTTGACATTGATATTTTTAGGCTTATAATTTTTATGATGATTATTCTAATACTTTCATTCATAATCCTCGGGCAATGTGATTTTAGTATTGCCCGCTTAAAATATGGTGGTGGTGGTGACTGGTATTCAAATCCCTCTTCTTTACCGAATCTTTTAAAGGCAATAAATGAAAGGACAACAATCCGCACGACATCGAGAGAAGAGGTCATTGAAATTACCGACCCGAAATTATTTAACTGTCCCTATCTTTATATGAATGGCCACGGTAATGTCCATTTTACCGATGAGGAGGTAAAGATTTTGCGAGAATACTTTGCCGCTGGTGGGTTTCTTCATGCCGACGATAACTATGGTATGGATTCTTCATTCCGCCGTGAAATAAAAAAAGTCTTCCCGGACTCGCCACTCATTGAGATGCCTTTCAATCATCCCATATATTACTCCTTTTATGATTTTCCTAATGGACTTCCCAAGATACATGAACATGATGGTAAACCCGCCCAGGGCCTTGGTATATTCTACCAGAATCGCCTTGTTGTCTTCTATACCTACGAGTGTGATTTGGGCGATGGCTGGGAAGACCCTGATGTTCATAATGACCCTTCTGAAAAACGGGAAGATGCAATTAAGATGGGTATTAATATTGTTGTTTACACCTTGGTCCACTAATGTCAAATATCAAATTAATTAATACAAAATTAAAAAAATATGCAATTAGTCAAGGTTATATTGATTTTTTCACCTATTTGATAATCACAATTGGAACTGTATTACTTTCAACCACCATTGCATTACTACTTTTAAAATCGCCTATCTATGGTCTTATCGGCGTTATTCCCATTTTATTTTACCGTCGTAAAAAACTAATTGAGTGGGCAAGGGAGATTGAAAAGGAAGTAAATTTAAATGGTGAGCTAGTAAGTAGCATTCAGCTCTCCCAAATTCCGGGAGATTGCAAAGAGCGCTACTCGCGGGAATTGATTGATGCCTACATTGACAATGCAGTAGATAAAATCAGAACAATAGATTTTAGAAGATATATTTCCTATCGAAATATTCGAATTGCTTTGTTATTCCTTCTTATTGTTTTTGTTATTAGTCTCATACATCCAACATTCTTTCCTGCCCATTTCTGGTATTCACTTAATCATAAGATAGCCTATTCAGTAACACCAGAAAAAGGACGATTCCTAAAAGGGACGGAGATAAATTTGACCCTATCACTCTTTGGACCGCACCTCCCAGAAAAGATCAATCTTATTACTACTATTGATAATAGACTTTTAAAAGAGACAGTCCATACTTCTAAAGGAATTGCGCGGAAAAGGTTAACCATCAATGAGCCGATTACTTATTACTTTGAATTTTTCGAACATAAGACTGATAGATTTAAATTGTCAACTATTGAGCCTATCTATATCGAAAATATCTCTTTTCATCTTCATTATCCCCTTTATACAAAGTTAAAAGACGAAACAAAGAACACAAAACAATTAATCGTGCCACAAGGAACGAAGGTATTTATGGATGGAAAGGCATCCCAGCCTTTAAATTCTGCCCGTCTTGAATTTACGGACACAATCAACCTTAAATGTGATGGTGACCAATTCTCAGGCGAATTTACTATTAAAGAAGGTGGCACAGCAATTATCCATCTTATTGCTGAGAATGATGCAAAAGAGCCAATTACAATCTATTCGATTCCCGACCTTTCACCATTGGTTGACATCTTCTATCCAGGATATAATATAAATCTACCCACCGATATGAAATTAACTATTGGAATAAGATGTAGTGATGATTATGGCCTCGAAAATGTAGTATTTTACTACAATTTCAAAAATGAAAATAGACAATCTCTAAAATTGAAAAAAGGAGTATTAGAAGATACAATCTATTTCGATTGGGACCTTTCTCAACTCAGTATGCTTCCTGGCGATGAGGTATTGTATTTCGCTCTAATCCGAGACAATAGCGGGCATACTACAAAGAGCAAGACCTTTTATGTATATTTTCCAACTATGGAAGAGATGTATCAAGAGGTGCATGAAAAAGAGAATTTAATACAGTCGGACTTAAGAGATTTACAAACAAAACATATTGAAGAGATAGAAAATATTAAACGTGTCGAGCAGAAGATTATGAAAGAAAGGGAATTATCCTGGTTGGATAAGGAGAAGTTAAAAGAGGTAATTGGCAAAGAGGAAAAGATTCTTGAAAAGATTGATGCATGGAAGACTGAACTTGAAAGGACGATTGAGAAATTGAACGAAGGAATCATTCTTGATCAGAAGTCCATAGAGCGCCTCCAGGAAATAACAAAAATCTTACAGGAAATTGCACCTGATGAGTTGAGGCAGGCATTAGAAAATCTTAAATTAGATTTGAATAAAAGTCCAGAGGAGATTCAAAGGGCCTTGGAAAATCTAAAACAGGCACAAGAAGAGTTGGCAAAGGCACTTGAAAGAACTTTGGAAATCCTCAAACGATACCAACAAGAGGAGCGATTAAAAGAGCTTGCCGAAATGGCAAAAGAACTGGCGGAGAAGGCACATGAGATTGATAGTTTAATGGAACAGTTTAAAGATTTCAATGCAAATGACGAAATGACCAAGTTAAATAAAGACATAGAAGAACTTGCCAATGAACTTTATAAACTTGCCAAATCCGATGGGCTTGAACAAGAAATAAAAGAAGCCTTAAAAAATTTTTCTCAGCAGGCAAAAGGAATGGAGATAAGTTCTGAAGACCAATTGAAGCAATCTAAAAAAGATTTAACTATGCTGGCTGAAGATCTACAAAGGTTATATGAATCGATGGTTAGGGACCGTTCAGCAAATCTTCGGAAAAATCTCTTGGAAACCCTCAATCAACTCATTGACATTTCGGAGACACAGGAAGATCTGTATAAAGAGAAGAAGACCGACAGTGAATTACAGGATGGCATTATTGATGCAACAAGAACTGTTGTGGATAGCCTCTATGGTCAGCAGATAAAAAGTCTGTATGTGACGCCCGCAATGGGCAAAGGACTTGCTAAGGCAATTAAGGAGATGGAAAAGGCAAAGGCAAATTACGGTCTTGGTCAATCAGCCGATGAGAATGTCTTAGAGGCGATGAGGCAGATAAATCTTGTCTGCCTTCAGATACTCGAGAACCTAAAAAGGGCTGGTGAAGGCGGTTCTTCGACCGGCATGGATAAATTCTTGCAAAGTTTATCAGAGATAACACAAGGCCAGATGGCGCTCAATCAATCAATGTTTAGTATCTTTCCCCTACCGATAAGTGGGCTGACGCCAGCACAGATGTCACAGTTGAGAAGACTTGCCGCAAGGCAGCGAGATTTGCGTCAGGCATTGGAGGCATTACGCGATTCTCCGGGTGCAGGAAGGTATCAAGAACTCCTTGATAATCTTGCCAATGAGATGAAAGAGACCGAGGAGGCACTATATCAGTATAAACTTGATAGGAAGTTAATTGAAAGACAACGGATGATAATCTCAAGACTACTTGATACAGAAAAATCAATAAGAAAAGAAGATTACTCGAAGGAACGAAAGAGCCGACCGGGTAAGGATATTATGCGTTTATCACCTGGACAATTACCAACCGAATTAGGGGAAGATGAATTAAGGGAGATAATTCAAAGGGCACTGAAAGAACCATATCCCCGAGAGTATGAACTTTATATTCGCGAATATTTTAAAAGACTACTGGAGAAGAGGCTTGAAGAAAAATAACCTAAAAAATAAGATTAAATTAAATTTTAAATAGAATCCCACATGATTTTGGTATTCTCAATTTTTTTCTTAATAAGTGATGTTGAATTCAGGACAAAGATTGATAGTCTGGAAAATCTAATTGCCCAAAAACCTCAACTGAGTTTGATTTTAGAATTGAATAATTTATATCGTCAGGCAGAAAAATTTGACAGCGGAACTATTATTTTGAGAAAATACGAGGATGTCATGCTACCCAAAGAAAGGCCGTATTTAATATATAACATTGGTGAAAATTATCTCTTTGCCGGCAAACTTCTTGATGCCCGAGAGCACTATCTTGAAACTACCGCAAGATTTTCTAAATCAGAGATTGCCAATGAGGCCCTTGAAAGGTTATATCTTATCGAGGTGGCGCGCAAAGACACCATATTGTTAAAAAGATTAGCCAGGTCAATTTGCGCATTTGAAATGGAAAATCTGAAGGCTGCCGAAGATAGCCTAAAAAATTTACTCAAAACCAGTTTAGGTGATTATGCCTACTTCTATCTCGCCCTTGTTTATAATAAAAAAGGCGAATTTCCGCTGGCACTTGGTGCGCTCGATGAATTGAATAAAAATTCGCCCAATCATAGCATTCATAAGGCATATCTACTTTACGCCGAGATAAATTTAAAATTGGGCAATAAAAAGAAGACAAAAGAAATATTGGAAGAACTCATTATAAAAATGCCACAGACAATCTATTCCGTGCAGGCAAAGGAATTATTAAAAGATAATTTTCCTGAATAGATTAGGTTACGGTAACAATCCTTGCCTTACCCCAAATTCCTATCTTATCGCCCCTTATAGTTACTACACCAATTAAGCCAGGAATTTTTTGCGCCCATTCAATGGCCGAGGCAATGTCGTTGATGTCTTTTATTCGATTCGCAACGGCCGTGGCCGCGGCATCAGCAAGTGTCGCTGATGGTGACAAAACGATTGCCGCATCTGCAGTGCCAAAACTTAGCGAGTGTCCAACAGTGCCTGAAGATGTGCCGATGCCTAACGGCGTATCATCGGGTTGTATCTCGATCGCAATCTTGCCGGTGAATGGTGAAGAACCAGCATAAATTCCCACAAGCCTTGGTCGAGAAATCTTTAAAAATATATCGCCGCCATTCTCGACAATTATCTCCTCTGTATAAGAAAGAAGAAATCTGCCCACATACTCAGCAATTGCCCCAGCCACTGAAGCCATTGGTCCAACACTCACTAACCCACCAGCCTTTGCCATCTCCTTAACAATAATTGGTGCATCCTCTTCCACAATGTAAGGTTTTAAGGTAGTAAGAAATATTGGATGAGAATTGATATACCCTTCAATTATCATTCGATAATGGATAACCGATACCAATGCCTTTTCTTTTAAATTACTATTAGCCCGGATAGATAAATCGGTCTCTTTGACAGTAACATTGAAGGCAACCAAGTCATTAGTTGTAAGCCACCGACGGTAGAATCTTGGTTCGTAGAGAAGCGTCTTCAAAAGTGTATCTCCATTGCCCTTGGCGGACAGGCCTTTATACACAGTTCACAAACAACACATTTTGAGTTATCAAAGATGACCTTTCTTGTGGTAGATTCGATTGAAAATGCATTGGTTGGACACAGTGTGATACATGCACCGCAATGGGTGCACCGAGATTCATTACGCTTAACATCCTGACTCAAAGATTGAATTTTAACGCCAGTCTCAGTTAGGTATTTTACCCCTTTATCATAGTTCATCTGATCTCCCGCAAGGTCCATGACAAGAAGACCTTCCATACCCGGACTCATCGACGCCTTGAGAATGTTAAATTCTAAGTCGAAGTCCTTGGCGAGTCGAAAGACTATCGGCTGGTCCCCTATTCTGGGCGAAAAATGGAGAACTATTCGTCGCGAGATTTTCATCATAACCTCCTTATCCTTCTTCACTTATCGGCCGTTCATTCAAAGACTTGAAGGTGATACCGGATTCAACGCCAGGGAGTGATGCAACAGGTTCAGTGAGTAGAAATGTTCCATTCCTAATCCATTCTTTCAAAATAGTGGCAATCTCTCGTGCCTTAGGATAACTCGAAAGCGATGCCGTAGGGACTTCTTTGCCTTGAACTTTTATTATGCCGCTCTTCAATTCAGCATAACTTGTCTCACCAAGTATATCTGTTATTCTTTGTGGATAGGCCTCGGCATAGTCTACAATGGGTGCATAGATGTCTGCATCGGTCACCAGTGTATACCGCAATATCTCTTCGGATAGAATGGGAATTGGCACTCCAATTCCAACAGTTAATGTGCAGCCATAACCCAAAAAACTCGTGCCCACAAGCCATTCTGCCTTCATTTGTTTAAGGTTGCCGATGACGGCAAGTGTGCCGGCACCTCTTTTAGGAACACCTGACTCCGTGCGCAATACATTTGGATTATGTTGTGTCCCTTGCCAGACAACATATCCAATACCACCACCCAAGAATATTTTTGTGCCAATACCAATTGTTTTATAGAAAGGGTCATTGAGAAGGGGTGATAATTGACCTGCACTGCAGTAGTTTGCGTTACCCAATTTCGGTTTTAGAACGCCCATGTATGTGTAGAGGGTTCGGTCTGATAGATTTACCGCAACATTATAGTTCTGATAGCAATTTCTCACATTGAATAATACGGCCTCATTTATATCTGCGAGGTTAATTAATGTCTCCAATTTCTTTTTTGGATAGCAATCTGTGCCGTAGGCCATTGCAACAAGGCGAACATCCTTTCCGCTTATAAGTTCCTCAATCACATGCCCACCGCCATATTTGAATTCGCCTGGATAGATTCTATTTTTGGGGTCATCTTCAGGCATGGCAGTAGCACCGAGAAAGATGTCTACAGCAGCCAGACCGGTATATGCCGCCACATCATTGAGATAGACCTTGCCACCGCCCAATTTAATCCTCGGTTTTGTATGTCCGATATTGAAGTAGGCGCCAGAGGAACACATTGGGCCAAATGTGCCGGTAGTCACGACATCAACCTCCTTTGCAGCCCTTTCAATACCTTTCTCCTTGGCAAAATCAATTATCTCTTCCGCAGTAACAACTACTGCCTCACCCTTCTTTATTTTTTCATTAACCTCATCAATAGTTTTTGGCATTATTCACCTCCTTGTGTGTTGCCAAATCATTGAAAAGTCGGAGGTGATGAGTCATATAAAACAATAAACCTCCCCGAAAAGAGTATGGGAAGGTTTTCTATAACTCATCTCTCCTTTTTCGGGCGGGAGTTGGCACCGAGACATTCCTTTTTAGGAACCGGTTGCCGAGGTGTCATTGGGCCCGTTCCCTCAACCTCTCTTGATGAGCTTAAAAATTTAAAAGACCAATAAGTCTATAACTATATATAAAAAAAGAAAAATGTCAATAGCAATGTTGAAAGATAGTTAATTATAAAAATCTCAGGTAGCGGAAATAATTTCAATAAATTTATCAACTAATTTTTCATCTAATTGACTCCCCTTTACTTTCTTAAGCTCTTCCATTGCCTGTTCCGGTGTCTTCGCCCTCCGGTATGGTCTTTCAGAAAGCATTGCATCATAGGCATCGGCAACTGCAATTATCCTCGCCAGTAAAGGAATCTCTTCTTTCTTTAAACCGCCTGGATAACCGCCACCATCAATCCGCTCATGGTGTGTATAGATAATATCAAGGATTGATTGAAATTCACTAACCGTGCTCAATATCTTTCTACCTAAAACAGGATGTCGATATATATGCTCACGGTCTTTATCACTAAGTAATGATTTTTTATTGAGAATACCGTCGGGAATGCCTATCTTTCCGATATCGTGCAGCAGGCAGGCCTGTTTCAATACCTCTACCTCCTCCTCTGGTAAATTTAATGCCTTGGCAATCTTTACAGCATAATTCATTACCCTCAATGAGTGTCCCGCAGTATAGTGATCTTTGGCATCGAGTGTTTTGGCAATTAATTGCACAAATTCGATAAATGCTTTATTAGATTTCTCAATGAGTTTTTCAATTCTTTCTTTTGACTCGCTAAGTGCAGTAAAGGTCCATGAGTATTGGGATATGAATGTCCAGGCAAAACAAATAGAGGAAATAAAGACTGCAAATATAGATGGGTTTCTCAAACCAGGTATTACCGGTCTCTTTGATAAGATACCAATTATATCTAAAATTGTAGTTGCAATACCGATACCTATACCAACAATTAATGGGTAGTAGTTACCAGGTCTTGCAACAACCCTTTTTGTATTTAATATCAACCTACCATAAGAATAAATTACTACAACCATCATGAGAAACATAAAATAGGGGTATAAAGCACCTTCCCCGGCGCGCAATAAATCAAGATGATATTCTGTCTTGTTACTGATTATTAAGTTCGTAAAGGCTATGAGGGCATAGCAAATTAAAGTTAAAACCCCTAATCCCCTTCTGATATTTCGACGAATTTCTTCTCCCATTATGTAGGAAATAAAAAGTGGGATGGTATATATATATCCAAATGCACCAAGATACAAGAACTTACGCCAGAAAATAGTTAGCGGAGGCGCAACCCGAAGTTCAAGATGGTACTGTCCAAAGAGCACGACTACCGCACACAAAAAAAGAAGACTTGCATAACGGAATCCGATTTCTTCACGATGTTTTACATATAAATAAACTAATCCCACAAAGATTAAAAGGGTTACAAAGGCAAATGCAAGGGTAATATGGGTAAATAACATAAGCAACCAAATATATATATTATTACTCAAGTGTCAATAGCTACTTATACTTATTTTATCAATCCTAACCAGGGGCCAAATAAAAATTGGATTCGGCCAATAAGCAGACTCACACGCGCCATAACGGTGTAACCAAATGAGGCCCCGAATCCAATCATGATAAAGATAATACCAACACGCGAGCCGAAGCCAAAGATTCCCTTATGTTCTTTCGAAAAAAAGAAATAGATAATCGTGCATATTACACCGAGTATGATAATCAATGCCCATATCCCAGTAATGGGATTAACAAAACTTTCTGGTGTAACAATGGTTCCCTCGAGCTGTTTGAGAATGTGTGCCTGGAAGGTAGCAGGGATTGATACACCAGCGCCCCAGCCAATCATAAAGCCGATGGGAATGCGCACGAGCCAGGAGATCCTTGGAATGAATCGTGTAAAGTACAACAGACCTAAAAGAAAAGGAACAAAATAGATAAACTGTCCAGCGCTTAATGGTTCAAAGAGATTCGGTTTAAGTGAATTGTGCCAGTATAATGCAATGTAGTAACCATTTGCGACACCAACAAAGAGATGTTCAGCAAATTTATAAACTGGGTTATCTTTATAAAGAAAGGAGAATATAGAGATGGTTAAAAATGCACCAATCCAGAGCCAGGGGTCATGGCTCATCGTTTCCTCCGGGTAAAGAAGTAGCCGATGTTGCCAAGAAGAATAAAAACAATTATTAAGAGATGAACCATTGATTGAGAATCCATGCCAGTTCCTGCCTTACCAGGAACTTTAGTATAGCCATGGTCAAAGATCAATTTTTCATATTCGGCAGCTCCCTTCATACCTGAAAGCATACCCGAGAATTGACCTACCTGGAGATAAGGATAATACTCGGGCGCCATTACCGCCGTTACACCAGCACCTACCCTGATTCCATACCTTGGCTGGGCATACATAACCCATTCATCAGAATATGCCGCACCAGCAACAATAATAGCAATCGCCACATCTTTGTAATTTCTTATCCTCTGCGTCAACGGAAATGAATCTATCAAATTTCTGAAGTAGTCACGCGGAAATACATCCTTAATGCTTTCGCCCATTTGTATTATTGCTGCAATCCTCCCTGATTTCCAACCAAGATAGACATAATCCTCACCGTAGATTATCGAATCTTGATGATTTGTTGCCTCTCGATTGATCTCATTCGCAACCATAGCAAATGCCTCGACCGCCAGTCCAGGGCCTTGGGGATCGAATGAAACACCAAGCACCGGGATATGTCTTCGAAAGCAGTGTTTGAGCAATGCCAGTGCCATGGGATGGCACTCAGGCTGTGTTTGTGGCGTGTAATCAATGGAAATGATAACTGCCTTATCATTAGGTTGAATATCTTCAATGAAATCAAATAATTTTTTTGTCTGATACATTATGTTCTGGGAGATTTTTAAAGGGATAAAGAATGGCAGAATTACAAAGATGGTCAAAAGTAAGTAGATGATTCTTCGGTCAATTCGGGAAATTAATTCAAACCATCTCATTCCTTTCCTCCCAGCCATGAGCGTTCAATTCCAAGGATAATCTTCAATGCTGTAGCAATTGAACCGAAGGCGATACCGAATAGAATTCCCCTTTTTGATGCCATATTCGGCACCTGCATAACCCATTCAGCAAAGGCTGGAAACTTTGGATGGAGATACTGTCCAAATGGCATGAAACCAATCATTACGACAAAGGCGGCTATTAAAAGCAATGTTGCTTCAAGGCTCCTCGCCTTAAATGCCCGATAGGCGGCTGATGCCATATAATAGGCAAGCAATGCAAACATCGTTGAGCCAAGAGGTGCAAGGATATTTAAATAGATCTTTTGAAAAAGTGACTCAGACTCGACACCAAGGCATAGTCCAATTATTGCCATTACCACCATGCTGATTAAGGTAACAAGGCTGTAGTACCAACCTTCTCTTTTCTTTTCTATCTTTGCGGTATGATGCATAATCAAATTGCCAATCGCCAGAACCATAGCGAATGCGGTAAGAACGATTACCCATTTAAGAATCATACTATTGAACTGGAGTGAAATGGGATGGGGGACAAAAAACTGAACAACCATTACAATACCAATCATCAAACAGATTGCCTGAGGAATTGTTCTCTTCATTCAACCTTGAGTAAAGATAGAAGATTTAATTTCAAAATAAATGAAATGAGTGTGAAGCCCACAAGTATTACCAGGACGATCAATTTACCAGAGTCTTGTGCCTTTAGTGAGCCTAATAGTAGGGGTTCTCTCGATAGATATGCGGATGCCGCATAAAGTTCTTCACCAATTAGTGTATAATCACAGGCAGTCACAAAGAAGGGCAATTGATTGATGGCATCTGTGCCAGCAATCTGGAATGCACCAGCGTAGGCGCCGGTTTCTGCAATGATTAACGATTCTGCCCAGAACCTGCCGATGAAGAAATTTGTTGCGGGTTTTTCACGCAGTATAATTCCATCAATTGCCGCCGCAAAACCGAATTGGTCCTCGGTAAGGTAGCGGACATAGTCATCTTTAAACTTTTCGGACCTACCCTGGATGGTAAATGCCTCCTTTACAACCTCCTTTGCCACACTAAAGGTGACGGACCAGCAATTGGTAACAATCAATGGTGTGTCATAAAGAGCGATTTTTTTCGCCACCTCACCAAGAATATTCATTGAGGCAATCGTTGCCGTATAATCAATATCACCGAGGCCAGGAACATAGAGAATAGGTTTACCCATCTCGGTTGCCCTGCCGACCGCCTCTTCAACTGCAGCCAACCCAGGGATCTTTCTTATAAAAAGTTTTTTGCCGGTCTTGGCAACCGCTACAAAATATACAACCAATAGAGTAAAAATAGCGATCCAGACCAAGACATTGATTCTGCCAATATGAAAAATTTGAGGATAACACCGAACAATATCACTCGGCCGCGAGTAAAAAAATTCATTATCTTTTACCGCCGCAACAATGTAGATATACGCAGAGTCATCGGTTACCTTATCATCTTGAAAAAAATTGACCGAACGGTTAACCGAGCCAATTTTTTGAATTGTTGTATCAGGTAGGGCACAACGCAGAATAGCATAACCGTCAATCAAAGAATCGTCTACGGAAATAACCCACTGCAGAGAAATATTGGATCCGGCATCATTTGGTCTATCGTATGCCTTAAGGTTTGTTGGTGGTGATAAATAAACAATAAATGTAATAAATATCAAGTTGATTTGTGTGTATAACATAACACAATATATATAATTTTCTTTTGAAGTCAATGGAAGATTAGAAAATGGTGTATGGCTAATGATTAATAAAAAACTGTGCCGATATAGAATATCTACATTCGGTATTTGATCTCGCCGTTTACAATTGTAATGATTACAGCACCAACCAGTTCTTTATTTAAAAACGGTGTATTTTTTGATTTCGATCTTATTCTATCTTCAGATAACCTCCATCTCTTAACAGGGTCAATAATTGTTAAATCGGCAATTGCGCCTGCCTTTATTACACCCAGTTCTTCTTTGATAACTTTTGCCGCATTAATTGTCAATTTTCTTATCGCCTCAAGCCAAGAGAATTTCTCTCTATTAATGAGTTCCATTACAATTAAAGAAAGGGCTGTCTCGAATCCAGTCATGCCAAAGGGTGCATTAGCAAACTCCAGCTCTTTCTCAGCCTGTGCGTGCGGGGCATGGTCTGTGCTGATACAATCAATTGTGCCATCACGCAGACCATTGATGATTGCCTGCCGGTCTTCTTCGCTTCTGATTGGTGGGTTTACTTTATAATTGGGATCATATGTATCTAAAACATTTTCATTGAAGACAAAATAGTGGGGGCAGGTTTCACAGGTTACCTTTACACCTTCCTTCTTCGCCTTTCTGATTAATTCTACAGCCCCTTTTGTGGAAATATGACAAAAGTGAATTTTTGCACCAGTAAATTTAGCCAATTGCACATCCCGTGTAACTATTATCTCTTCGGCGACCACCGGCGAGCCAGGAATGCCAAGACGGGTCGAGACAAGCCCCTCGTTCATTAACCCATTATGTGTTAAATCGCTATCAAGTGCGTGCTCAAATATTGAGATATCAAATATCCTTGAATACTCTAGGGCATGCCTGAGGACCCGTGCATTACTAACTACATCACCATCATCAGAAAATCCCTTTGCGCCAGCCTTGATTAATTCGCCAAATTCTGAAATCTCCTTACCCTCCCGTTTTTTGGTAATTGTCGCGATAGGAAATACACGTGCAAGTGAAACCCTTTCTGCCTCTTTATATATGTAATTTACGACCCCTTCATTATCAATCGGTGGTTCGGTATTGGGCATACAGCAGATACTCGTAAATCCACCAGCAACTGCTGCCTTACTGCCAGTCTCAATAGTCTCCTCATCAGGTCTTCCAGGGTCACGGAGATGGCAATGGAGGTCAATCAATCCGGGTGTAATAATTTTAGTAGTTGCCGCGATCACTTCGGCATTCGCTACTTTTAAATTCTTTTCAATCTTTGAAATTCTGTTTTCTATTATAAGAATATCAATGGTGCTATCAAATTTTGTCTGAGGGTCAACGAGCCGACCACCTTTTATTAAAATCTTACTCAATCTTCCCTCCGGCATGGATGAATAGGATTGCCATTCTCATCGCTACGCCATTCTTGACCTGTTCCAAGATTAAAGATTTCGGGCTATCGGCAACCTCAGGGTCAATTTCCAAACCGCGATTAATTGGCCCTGGATGCATAATAACACTCCGGGGCTTCATCTTCTTCATCCGCTCCATGGTTAAACCATAAAGATTGCGATATTCCCTTACGGATGGAAAGAGCCCAACTTCCTGTCTTTCTAATTGAATCCGTAACACCATAACGACATCAAAACTACCGATGATATCATCGAGATTATAAAAGACCTCAACGCCCAATTTCTCTATTCCTATCGGAATTAGTGTAACTGGCGCACAAATTGCCACATTTAAACCCAAGGCCTTGAGACCAAAGATATTTGAACGGGCAACACGGGAGTGGGTAATATCGCCGACAATCAATATACTCAAATCTTTTAAATGACCAAAATAGCGACGCATCGTCATTATATCGAGAAGTGCCTGGGTTGGGTGCTCATGTGTGCCATCACCTGCATTGATGACAAACGCCTCAAGTCTATCAGCCAAGAACTTTGCTGCGCCAGATGCTGGATGGCGGACAACAACACCATCTACCTTCATCGCCTCAATATTCCGTGCGGTATCGAGGAGCGTTTCTCCTTTCTTGACACTCGATGTTGCTGTCGCAAAGCTTACGACATCGGCTGATAACCTCTTTGCAGCAATACTGAATGAAATCTGGGTTCTGGTTGATGGTTCAAAAAATAGTGTCAAAATCGTTTTTCCCCTCAGTGCGGGCACGATTGGAATAGGTCTTTCGAGAACCTCCAAGAATTTATCTGCCTGGTCAAGATATTGTGATATTTCTTTACTCGTTAAATCTTCAATTCCTAAAAGATCTTTTTTAGGGTTCATACATCATCGGTGATGGTCAGTTGTTTAATTTGTGGCCGCTGTTCCTTTGCAATCTTTATTCTCATCTTTTCCTTATCTAATATTGTCTTCTTGCCCATCTTATGAATAACTACCCTGTCCTCACCATCAAACTCCTTTATATAAACATCAACAATTTCATTTTTGGCAGTCTGGATCTTTTTACCTACATAATCGGCTTGAATTGGCAGTTCACGGTGTCCACGGTCGATAAGTACTGCAAGTTGAATCAACCTGGGGCGGCCAAAATCTAAAATCTCCTCAATCGCTGCCCGAACAGTCCTTCCTGTAAACAATACATCATCCACCAAGATAACGATTTTATCGTTAATATCGAATGTGATGTCTGTTTCTTCAATTATGGGCATTTCAGCAACAAGCTGTAGGTCATCACGATAAAGGGTGATGTCGAGTGCACCCATCGGCAATCTCTTCCCCTCGCTTTCTCTAACTTTCTCAGCAATCCTGCGGGCAATAAAATCGCCACGACGCTTTATGCCGATAAGTGATAAGCCCTTGGTCCCTTTATTCTTTTCAACAATTTCATGGGTAATACGCACAATCGCCCGCCTGATCTCTTGTCCCCCCATTAGTGTTTTCATCGAAAATAATTATAAATAAATTTTTATCTAAGTCAAGGGCACGTTTTAAATCAGAAATAATCTTACCGAAATGGGGTGGTTTAATCAAAAATCAGGTTATTGATATTTTAGATGACAAAATAGGGACTCCGGAGTATAATATGCATGCTAATGCAATTAGCGAAAGGAGTCCCTATGGTGATAATAACACCACCAGGAGTATACACAATGAAGGCTAAAAGGTCAATAGTCAAAGCAAATGCCGAAATGTATCGTAAGGCGGCACGAAAATTAAAAACCCAAATTCTTGATGATTTAATGCAGACCACGCATCTTAATCGTAAGCACCTTACAGTGTTGCTTAACAAAACCGGTAAGGTCTATTATACGCCTCAGGGTTTCAAATTAGTTGGCGACCCAACCGTTACCTATGTGCATAAGCGTGGTCGGAAGAAGAAATATACTCAAGAAATTCTTCCCTGGCTCACAGCTCTCTGGGTGCTGTCGGGTTATCGTTCCTCAATCCATCTTAAGGCATTTATCAATGAGAATCAATCCTGGATATTCGGGGAGATCCAAAAACCAATGCTTGATGGTTTCCCAAAGGACATCCGGGCTGATTTAATGCCCTTGCAACATATCCCCGCACCAATACAGGCGCTCTTAGAGACTATTAGCTCGGCCACTATTGAGCGCTTATTAAAACCGATAAAGGACAAATATAAACTAAAACATAAATATCGACCCCATCCTCATGCCTCGGTGCTGAAGAAAAAGATCCCGGTGGAAACCAATTTTAACAAGGTGCGTGGAAAATTAGGTTATACCGAGCTTGATACGGTGCATCATTGTGCCCAAAGTACGCAGGGTAGTTATTGTTTAACCTTGAGTGAAGTAGAAATTAATACGCATTGGACAGAACTTCGGGTTTTAAGGAACAGAGCACACAAGTGGACATACGAGGCATTGCGGGATATTGATCGGGTGGTGCCATTTGAGATTCATACCCGGCACGTTGATAATGGTGCCGAATTTATTAATGAGCCGG
>Ga0315310_10000035_pt1 | contig 93463 bp, 84 predicted proteins | sample TDP5_MG_FD_203630 | JGI IMG/M metagenome (GOLD analysis project Ga0315310, IMG submission 203630) | Freshwater sediment microbial communities from Lake Towuti, South Sulawesi, Indonesia - TDP5 | ecosystem: Environmental > Aquatic > Freshwater > Lake > Sediment | place: Indonesia: South Sulawesi...
GTAGATATCAAACCTATGAAGCCGCAAAGGATATTGCCGCTCTATCTCAGCAAGACAAGGCTCAACATTAGCGCAGTGAGGACACCCCTGTCCATAAAAGAAGTAGACATCCAGAGCGTTTCCATCCCCCGAAGCATGAAAAGCATCTCTCTCTCCACCAACAAAGAAAGAAACCAAAAATAAACCAACCAAGAATACAAAAGCACTTAACTTTCCATTCAACTTACACACCTCTCTCCGAACCTCCAAATAAGATACTAGAAAATAAAATTCCTAATTAACTTTTCCCAAATAGTTTCTTTCCTTGAATTATTAAAAAGCTTTTTTCTACCCTTTTATTTAATATTTGAAGCTACCTCGCCTAGTTTACCATCGATTGTGAATAAAAATGTCGTGACACGTGCCCCCACACTTTTTCACTCGGGCTCAGAATTCGCTGTCAACTATCGAATGTGTCACAACAGGTTTATAACATGGGTTGAAATTCGAATTTGACAGCTATCCCCCATCACCAGCCCTAAGTGGGTTCAAGTCCCACTCATCCCCCACCGGGGCATGAATTCTTTCAAAGAAGGAATCGGAGCACTAAATAAATATGCTCGCACTCAGCAAAATGACGTTGAACCACAGGCATGTGCTTCCACTTGTTTCGATTCAAGGCTAAACAACGCACGTATCAAATCGGAGACGTCAAAGTTGGCGGTCAACCGGGCGAGTTGCCCACCGCGCTAATGGGGAACATTTTCTACAAGGGTATGCCTGAAGTCGTTGATCATGAAAAGGGTGAGTTCAATACTAAAGCTGTGTTGAAGTGGATTGGCGTTGCCGAGGAGTTGTCTGAAAAGACGGGGATGCCGCATTTCTTGGACGTCATGGCTTCTCATCCCACTGCAATGAAGAAATATCTCTTGTTTGTAGCTGAAAACAGCAATAGTGCTTTTCTGACTGACGGTTCGACGCCTCAAACGCAGGTGGCGGGTTTAGAGACTGTACGAGATCATGGTTTGCAGAAGCGAGCAATATTCAACGGTATTTCTCCGCAGACCACACGTGAAGAGTTGGATGCGATTCGCGAGTGTGGAGTCTCGACAGCTATATTGATGGCTCAGAATGAAATGGATTATTCGCCTGCTGGAAGAGTCGCGGCTTTGAAAGGGTCCAAGGGTCAAAGAGGATTGGTGAAGATTGCTGAGGAGGCGGGAGTCGAGAAGATTCTTGTAGACACGATTGTTTTCGATATTCCAAGCATCGCTTATGCTCTGGAAGCTATCAAGCTAGTCAAGGAAGAACTAGGGTATCCTACTGGTTGTTCACCTGCCAACGCCACTTTTGATTGGAAGAAGGTGCAGGACAAGGCTTTGAGGCGTGGTTTTGGAGCCTACAATGCTTCAGCGCACACTATTGCCCAAATGGGTGGAGCCAATTTTCTCATTTATGGACCTTTGAAACAGGCGAGAAATGTGATTCCAGCCTGCGCCATGACCGATGCTATCATCGCTTATCACTCATCGAAACTCTATGGAACCAAACCGCTGACTGCCAATCATCCACTGTACAGGATTTTCTAGGAACTCGCGTCGTTTCACAGTTTTAGTGGCATTCCGAAGGATTCTTTGAAGAATATCTCCGTGAAGGCTTTTCTGGGTCTTTGAGGTGGATCCTCGTCAGGTACGCCTATTGGCAGGAGAGCGACAACTGCTAAGCTTTCAGGGATTTTCAGAATCTTTTTGACTTTTTCCTCCTTGAATGCGCCGATCCAACATGTGCCATAGCCGAGTGCTGTTGCAGCCAGAACCATATGTTCTATGGCAATCATTGGATCTTGCTTGTAAGGCAGTCTTGTTGACGAAAGCGTGTAAGGCAGTTTAGCCGCAGAGATGGTTGGGTCACCTAAGGCAGCAATCACTGTATCCGCATCTGCCACAAACGTCTGGTTATTTGCAGCTATTGCGAGTGCTTTCTTCGTCTCTTGACGTCTAACAATTATGAAATACCATGGTTGACGGTTGCCGCCTGATGGAGCTAGACGCCCAGTCTCCAAAATCTTTCTCAAAGCCCAAGTCGTCACACGTTTGGGTCTAAATTTCCTTATGCTTCTTCTCTTTTCTACAACCTCAAATAGATCCATGGTATTCCCCTCTGTGAATACGCCACCACTGCATGTCTGCAGTGTGATTATTTCCGGCTTAAAAGCTCGCGTACCCTCTTAACGCATTCCCAAGCATCGGTTGCGTACGCGTCTATACCGTATTGCTTGCGCTTTTCTTCGTTGACAGCCCTTCCGCCTATTATGGTTTTGACCTTTTCACTCAACTTCTTCTTATGCAAGATGTCGAGGATGTCTTTCAGGTAAGGTACAGTCTCATCAACAGAAACTGAAATTGCGATAACATCAGCCTTCTCCCTAATAGCAGCTTCAACAAATGCTTCAGGCGCCACGTTAACGCCTAGGTCAACGACCTGAAAGCCTGCGGACCTTAAGGCTCCAGCTACAACATCTTTGCCCAAACCCTGAATATTGCCTTTCAACGAGCCGATTACAATCTTGCCAGCCACGTCTGCGGGTTCGACTTTAATGTAAGGCTCAAGAACTTTGAAAGCCTCGCGCATAGCGGTTGACGCGGCAGCCACATCGACCGTGAAATACTCCTTCCTATCATATTTCCTGTCTACAACATGCATAGCTTCCATCATTCTGTCAAACGCCGCGCTGGCAGGCACGCCTTCATTCACGACGCGTTCTGCAAGTCTCCGCGCCTTGTGAACGTTCCCTTCCACAACAGAATCGAACAAGTCATCAAGAAGCGCTTTAGATCTACTCAAGAAGTGAATTCCATCCGTTAACCTACAAGGTTTTCAAATTAATTGAGCGCTTGAAGACTTCAATGTTGGTCTTTCCTGCCCTGAAAACACTGCCCGTATCTAGATTGCATGCCGAGATAACTGCAGGTGCAAACAAGTTCGGGTCAATCTTGTAGAAGTCATAGTTTGCGTTCTTGAAAACCTGTTGAAACGGTTGCCCGTAAGCTTTCGAAGCAGAAGATGGCGCCCTTTCAATAATCCGGCTCAGCTCGTCATCACTAACCCCAAAGACATCATAATGGGCAATGCCAGCGTACAGAATTGCATCGTTAGTTCGACCCATTGCCGCCACGAACTTGGGATGGACAGGCGCAATAGGCGCCAAGCCAAAAGCGTTCGACGCTTTCTTAGGATCTAAACCCAGCTTCATAAGTTTGTGCAGACCAGTCTCCACAATGCGTCCAGAAACCTGAGCTGAACCAGCCACACTTGTTGTCGGCACTAGAATCAAGGAAAGCTTGCTTGCCGACACTCTGCAGTCTTCTGTAATTTCCTGAATCACTGGTTTAGGCGGCTTAGTTCCTGTCTCAAGCACTAGAACTGTGGCGTCGGATTCATCTTCGTAATCAATCCTTTCATACAATTTAGGGTCTCTTCTTGCTAATGCCCGGGCAGGACCTGAACCGATAGCAGTGAAGTCGGCTTTCTTAATCTGCCAGTCTGCGAATTGCGAACCCATGGTCGAAATGGCAGGATGATTAGTGTGAACAAACACAGATGGCAGAGCCATATCCTCGTATTGAAAGGGGCATATCTTAACCTGTGCCAGCCCGCCTAAACAGATTTCAATTATGATTTTTCCAGCTTGAAAACCGCCTTTCGCCTTGATTCCTGCATCAATGAGCGTTGCGGCATTCCTTGTTTTCTCAACAGTAACGCCATATTCATCTGACTTTGCGCATAGTTTGTCTACTAGTTTCATTGCTGTGCGGTTAACGCTGAGTTTGCTTGTCGGCAACAGACATTCCCACGAAACAAACAAGCTTACAGAAACTGCTCATAAAACTTGAGGTGCGGGTTTGCTGTCTTCGACAGGTAGAGTTTGCCTTCGCCCTCTTCAACTGTGTCGCCAACAAACATGTAGAATGGCCCAGCGACCTCGTCTCCATCGACCTTAACCTTTGATTTAACGCTGTCGATCAGAAAAGTCGGCAGAACCTCGTTCAATCTACCATTGACGATTATTTTTCCACCCGTCATTTCTGCCCCGACTCTGCCATCAGAACTGCCCATAACAAGTATTGTACCGTTTTTCATGTGCAAACCAGCAAACTGAGCAGTATTACCAAAAACTTTGATCACGCCTTTCCTCATGAAGTTGCCCAGTTCATTTCCAGCGCTGCCGTGAATGATTATGGTGCCCCCTCGCATGCCCTTGGCGCTTCCTCTGTAAGCAGCGCCAACGTAATCGCCAGCGTTTCCTTTCACCTCAATTGTCCCATCTTTCATCATAGCGCCCAGCCAAGAATTAGCGCTGCCTCCAACTGTGATTCGCCCACCCTTCATTTCTTCACCCAGATGGACGCCCGCATCTCCATAGACCATGATTTCTCCAGCCGACATGCCGAAACCGATGCGTTTCACCCTGCTCACGTCCCCGTGAACGTGAATAATCAAATCTTCAGGTTTGCCCGTTGAATCTCCGTTGATCTCGAAAAGCTCGCTTAGAATGCGAAGCTTGTTGCCCTCCCACACTGGTAGCTTGGCTATTTCGTCTATGTTCTTGCCGGCAAAGGCGTTTGGTGAGATGGATTCAGCTTCAACTGGAACCTTGAACATGTACCTGGGGCGCACGCTGACGATTGCGGTCATGGTTCAGACCTCTGTCTTCACGAAGATTGGATGAGAATTGGCTAGATGATGTTCAGGCACGATGTAGTTTTCATACTGCACTGTGTAGTAGTCCTCAAACGCCTCCTTAAGCTTCGGCGATATCTCCATTCTAGGACTGGACAGCTCAGGTTTAATCCAGAAGATCCTGCCTTCAACAGCCTTCACGATTTCGCCGTCTTTAACCACGATTTGCCCGTCTTTTATAGTGTATGCTGCGGTCTTGAAAGCCCTACGAACCTGCTTGTACTTCTTAGACGGATCAACCTGCTCAGGGTTGAAGTTGTAGACTGCTATGTCTGCATCTGCTCCGATGCCCAAATGACCTTTATCCTTCAAGCCTAATGATTTCGCTTGTCCGGCTCTTGTGGCAATAGCCACCTCGTAAAAAGTGTACTCTCTGTCAGTTGTGGGCAGAAGACTTTTATGCCTAGCCCTTTTGCTCACTTTTTTCAACAATTTCTCCCGAGCCACTCTGCTTACGAGCCACGAAATAATCCTTGGATAGAAAATGAAGGGCGCTGCGTTAGGATGATCCGTAGTCATGTAAATCTTCCAAGGATCCTTGATCAAAAGCGCCAGCTCAAGACCAATCGACCATTGAGTTGCGTGAACAAAGCTACTACGCTTGTACGTGAACGGAACAATGCCTGCGCTGGTTTCAATCTCGACATCGTTGTTTATCCACTTGTTGCGGCTAAGCTGGTACAAAATATACTGGAAGGGCCCATCCGCTGTCATTGTTGTCGTGTCCGTGAAAACGACTTGTCCCATGTCGGTGGTGACGTGTCTGTGAGCGTTTACGTATTTTGCTATTTCCTCAGCGCCCGACTCGAAGGTTCGCCAGTCGTCGCCCTTGAACGAGCTGAACTGACAATGGGTAACATGAATAACTGGTTTGGCGTTGCTGCCCGCCAAGTTCTCGACGCATTTCATCGTCTCAAGGCATGTTTCGTAGTTGCCAGGCTTGCCCAGATTATTAGTGTGAACATGAATTGAATGAGGCAAATGCAGAAGTTGATTGACTTTGCAAAGCCCCTGTATGATCTCTCTGGGCGTGATGTCGAAGTGGGGCACAGTGTCATCTATGTTTCTCACGTTCCTACCGAAACCCCATGCCTCAAGCCCGCCTGGATTAACGAGTTTTATAGCGTAGCCTCTCGTCGTCTCCATAGTCCAAGCAACGTAAGCAGCAGCCTCCTCAACCAGACCTTTCTTTAACGGTTCCAGCACAAACCAGCAGTCACTCAAAAGCGGAAAAGCGGCTTTATCAATGATCGGTGTGTCGTTTAGCTCCTCATGCACGTGTCTAGCCATCAGCGGCGGCATAGCAGGCTCCATAACAGTCGTGTAGCCCAATCGAGCGTACCGATAACCAGTTGTAAACGTAGAAGGGATGCTGCGCCCGACGCCAGACCTAGTCTTCTCAGTCTTTGGCTCAACATCCTTGTAATGATCTTCAGGTCTGAGCAAACGACCTGCGTTGACTTTGGGTCCAGCAATGTGAGAGTGAATGTCCACGCCTCCGGGCATCACAATCATGCCAGAAGCGTCAACGATCTTCTTCCTTCTACTGTCCAGCTTGTCGACTATTTTGCCGTCCTTAACGAATAGATCCATTTTTTCTCCGTTTATACCGTTTAGAGGGTCGTAAACGAACCCATTTTTGACGAGAAGATCAGCCATTTGCTACGACCTCGCTTCTCTTCTTCTTTAAGCGACGTACTTCACGCAGGATTTTACGCAGAATCTCTTGATCTGAAAGGCAAGACTTAGGCGGCTCCACGACTTTCTTAAGCGGCAGAGGCACCCGATCCATGCGATAAGCTGTGCCCTCAACTTCAACGCCAGCGATGGCGCATGGAAAGACAATGTCACCAAGCAGAGAAGTAGCGTTTGTTTCGGGGTCAATCACAATTAGTGGTCTTTCAACAAGATTCTTCACGGCTTGCTTTGGAAAGTGTGCCACTGGATCCGATGCCACGATCAAGGCTGCGTCTGATTCACTTCGACTCAAAATGTCAACTACCGATGTCTCGCCTGGATTGTAACGCGGATAACCACGCGAAAGGTCAACAGCGAAAGGATAGCCAGTCTGCCACGTCAATACAATGTTGGCGCCTGTAACATTGTAATGTCCACGCATGGGCATGATGATAAACTTGGTGTACTGGTTCAAGTCCCGAACCAACGATATGCCCGCTTCAATGTTGCGCAACTTGCCCTCACTCATAGTCAAGCCAACGCCGAAGAACAAAACACCGAACTCACAGCTAACGAGCACATCGGCCAAGTCTTCCAAAACCTCAACCGGCACCCCGCCCACTGAATCAACCTGCAACTCCTCTTCACGAAGCAGAGCGCGCAACGCTTGGAAAATCTCGTAGTCCTTGTTGGGTTCAACCTGCAGAAAACAGTCTGCGATGTCTGCGCTTCGAGTTCTGCGCACGTCAACGACAATCATTTTTCTTTCTTTTTCAAACAATGAGGATGGTAACTGCCGCGGTTGCTCTACAACAGCGCTCGTTTCAGCAGCAGCTTCGTGAATCTCCTCGGCTAGTCTGCATGCACGTTCCACTCTCTTCCTAGATCGATAAGCGCTAAGGCTTGATAGATACTTGTTCCACGTGCTATGACGAAATCTGCCCTCTGTGAAGTTGGTGTACCTCTCGATATGTCTAGGGTGAGCGCTCCAAGGGTTGCTGCCCCAATAAAGAACCAAATCAGCACGATGCCGAATCTGACCAAGCGTGCACGTAGAGAAGCCGACGTCTTGAATGCTCAACACGGAGGGACCGTGACACACGGTTGAGGTGTTGTCGATTACGCCTCCTACCTCTTCAGCTAGCTCTATGCCAACGCTTGAGGCTTCGCAACACGTGTTAGACCAGCCATAAAGAATGGGATAAGAAGCGTTAGCCAGGATCTCAGCGCTCTTCCTAATCGCCTCGGTCAGAGTAACTTCAACAAGTTCACCGTTTTTTCGGACAAGAGGCTTCGAAGGTCGATGAGCTGCGTAACCGAGAAACTTGGATTCGCCCATGCCGCAAGCGTTTCTCACCTTAGTTACAGTGTTATTTTCGACTTCGATTTCTAGGTCGTCGCAGAGAGAACCGCACACGGGGCACGTGACATTTGAGATAACAGTCATTCAAACCCTCACTTCTCGCCGTAGTGCAAGCGAAGCAGCTCTTTCAGGTTCAATACTTTGTCTTCGTCTGCCGCAGGCTCAATCACTGCTTGGATTCCCTTGAAAGAAGGCATGCCAGTGCCATGAGTTTTGGAATCAACTATAACACTTGCCCATGGACCATAAGGTATAAAGGCTCTGCCTGGATGTGGTCCGCGGATCGATTTTACAGCTCGCAAGGCAACTGATCCATGGTTAGTCGTGATTCTCACTGTTTTGCCGTCTTTTATGCCTAGTTTTTTTAGGTCGTCTGGGTCGATTTCGCATGTTGCCACGCTTTTCCAGTATCTTTCTGAGAGTTTGCCGTATTCCTTTCCTTGCCCTTGGCGTAGTGTTCGACCTGTAAGCAATGTAACGCTTAAGCTAGGCATCAATAATTCTCCAGCTTGCTTTCGAACCCATAGGATGCGGTGTTGAAAAATCTACTAACCATGTCGCAGCCTATTAATTTTGCCGCCACCAGTCATTGCGACAGGTTTTAAAGCAAATCCATAGTGTAAGGTTATACCCAATGCTATTAAAGGTGAAAAAATGTCCAAGCCAACCAGGAAAACCGTTATAATATTCCTCGACACTGACAAACACGCCAGCCCTTTTGACATTCTGACTGCTGTCGATCTATATCCAGACGCTCAAATCCTACCTTACAGCAATGTCACGCCGGAAGATTCAAAACGAATCATTCAAGATGCTATGTTTCCAAGAGGACCAGACGGCGCCAAACACACTAAATTGTTCATAGGTGGATACGATGTTGAAAAAGCCATCCAAATCCTCGACATCGCCAAGAAAAGCATGTTTCCGCCATTTGAGTTAGCAGTCATAGTCGACCCCAGAGGAGCCTACACAACGGCTTCTGCTGCCGTTGCCAAAACTCTGTCTGCCCTGATGGAAAAGAACCTAGGCGAATTCAAAGGCAAAACAGTCGCTGTATTGGCAGGAACAGGACCAGTCGGGCAAATTGCATCCAGGCTCTATGCCATGGAAGGCGCAAACGTGGTCGTCACCTCACGAGACTCGACAAGGTCAACAGCAGTCGCCAGCAAAATCAACGAGGAGATGGGCACAGAGCGAGCTTGCGGAGTCAAAGCGGGCTCACCGCATGAGGTTGGAGAAGCAATCAAGTCATCACACGTAGTACTCTCTGCAGGCGCAGCTGGAATAGCTCTTCTGCCACGAGCAGCACTCGAGGAATTCGGAAGTGAATGCAAGGTCGTTGCGGACATCAATGCCATTCCACCGCTAGGCGTAGAAGGGCTCAAGCCAACAGATGAAAACGTAGAACTAAGATCGGGAATGTGGGGCATCGGGGCACTAACCATAGGCACATTCAAGAATAAAATTGAGGCACAATTGTTCAAACGTGCTGTCGAATCACCTAAAGGAATATTCGATTACAAAGTTGCATACGAAATCGCCAAAACAATAGTCATCGAAAAACTGCAGAAAAGCAAGGAAAAACAGAACCCAGGCGAGAGTGGACGAAATCTACTCCCGTTCTAGTCCAGCGCCCTTCTACTCAGTCTTTTGACCTTGCCTTTCGTCGTTTCGCTTTTGGCAGAGCTCTCAAATCGAGCGTTGCCTTTATTGCGCCATCTTCTACGTGTGTCATCGTAAAGCCGTTTTTCCTCAAGAGCCTGATCGCTCTAACGTTATCCGGCAGCACCATACCGTAGATCGTCTCCATCCCTAGACCCTGACAGATTTCAATCATGTAGTCCACCATCTTCGTGCCCAGCCCCAAAGATTGGTAGGGGTCAGCGACGATGAAAGCAATTTCACCCTTTTTCTTGTCCGGTTCCATGGTGAGTCTGACAACACCTAGAATATGCCTCTGTCCCATTTCATCTAGTTCCGCCACGATTGCTACTTCTTTTTCATAATCAATGTTGCAGTACCTAGCTCTGACCTTATGAGGCGTATCTTTGATGAGTTCGAAGAACCTGTAGCGTATAGCTTCCTCAGAGAATTTCTGGAACATCTCCAGCCACAAAGGCTCATCATCAGGCTTTATCGGTCGCAGCACCACTGTACGACCGTCTCGAAGTCGCCAAGAAGTCACGTATTCTTTCGGATACGAGCCTGCTGCCAAGACGAAGCTACCTATCCGACGTCAGACAACTATAGTACGTGGATGCAGAAAGATTAAACCTCTACTCCCGAGCCGTGCTACACCAGGCTTTACAGAGACTCTAGCCTTTGAATCGTAAGTTTCGTGAAGTCATCAATTATCAAATCGGCTTTGGACAAGTCTTGGTTGCCGCTGTTCGGGTTCCTGAATCCAATGCATTTTATTCCAGCTCGTCTGGCTGCTTCAACTCCCAACTTCGAATCCTCAATCACAACGCAACTCTTAGGCTCTTCATGTAGCCGTTCAGCGGCTTTCAGAAATATTTCGGGATGAGGTTTACTATGGGTGATGTCTTCGGCGCAGACCACTGTATCAAATAGATGCTCGATTTTCAGCTTCTTCAAGAAATAGAAAACGAGTTTTCCGCGACCGCTGGAAGCTATTCCAAGCTTAAATCCATGCCGTTTCAGATCTTTGATCAGCGTCATTACACCTTTTGTAGGCTGCGTTTCTTTCTCCAGCAACTGAAACAGTATGACGTCTTTCTCATGGATCAGTTTCTCAGGAGTCGTTCTCAGATGGTGTTTGCCAATCAGGTCGGTGAACTCGAATTCTGCAGTGGTTCCAGTGTAGGATCTCAGGTCTTCTGTTGTCACTTTGACCCCGTGCTGCATCATGATCTGCTTTTCCGCTTCGATATGAGCTGGTTCGCTGTCAACAATGACGCCGTCCATGTCAAAGATGACCGCTCTTATCATCACAAATTACTTCCTCTCTGAGTGTCAACCGCTTCAGTCACTAAAATCTATTTTTCCATGATAGCTCGATATTTGCTTGCTCTTCTCCTAATCTCCTCTCTTTCGCTCAAAAACCTCGGTCCTGAGGGCAATACCGCTAAGGAAAAGTGTTCGAGTAAAGCCTCCTCACTCCAGCGGTGATCCTTCAGGGTCTCCGGGTCAAAGACCAGCCTGGTCGCACCGTTCACTGTCTCAGATTTCGCTTTGACCCGGCAAAGTGCGCACTCCAGCACTCCATCTTTTACTGAAAAAAGATTCTGATGGCAAGCGGGACATAGTCCATGCTCTCCAACATAGGTTCTTTCTTCAGATGGGCGACTAGCGGCTTCAAAAATGTTCGAGCCAAGCTTTCTAGCCCTCTCCATGGCTAGGTCATCCAGCAAGATCTCGCCTGGACCTTGGGCGTAGAACATCACTTGATCTATGACCTTCAAACCACAAGCAAACATGAAAACATTCAGCATAGGCAAGGAGAAGGGATCCCAACCCCTCACCCCAGACACCCCTATCACAGCTCCAGGCTTTCCTCTATGCTCCATCGTTCTGCCAGTAAAAGTAATGGTGCGGTCTGTGATCATCTTTACGATCCCTGCAGGACCCAAAAGATACGTTGGAGCACCAAGTATGACAGCGTCGCTTTCTAACAGCTTATCTCTGAAAGTGCACCACCCATCTGGGATGTAGCAGTCTTCAAGCTTGAACGCGCACGCCATGCAACCCTTGCAAGGATCGATTCTGAGGTCTGTGAGCCGCAGTGAGCTCACTTCAGCTCCATGTCGCTTGGCCTCGATTAATGCCTCTTTAACCAAGACCTCTGTGTTTCCCAACTTCCGGTAACTGCCGATCAAGCCGACGATCTTCATGCAGATCCATCCCGCATGTTGATACTGACATCCTTCGTATGTATAAATATTCAAAACGGAACGATTTGATATGGAACTGCTGCGCGGTTTAGCTCGTGTTCGGATCACAGGACTCCAGTAGTGTTCTTAGGAATTCATAGAAATTCAATCAGGTATTCGTTAACAAGGTCTGGTTCTTCTAGGTGAACCCAGTGACCGCAATTTGGAAAATACCTTACAGTGTACGGGGCGTCCACAAATTCATCTGAATTGGTTATCAGATCTTTCGAGAGTGCAACATCTTGCTCTCCCCAGAGCACTAGAGTCGGCGATTTTACTCTTGGAAAAGCTACCGTCTTCTCAGAAAACAAAATGGCAGGGTGCATATTAGCTCGATAGTAATTTATCGCCGCGGTTAGAGCTCCAGGTTTTGACCACGCATCTACATACAGGCTAAAGTCTCCGTCTGTGAAAACGCCTTTCTTGACCAAAGAGTCTCGAAGCATGCTTTTCAAGAAGGCAAAGTTGTTTCGACTCAAAACTTCTTCTGGAATGTCGGGCGTTTGGAAGAAGAAAACATACCAGCTCTTCTGCAACTGCCTCCACAAACCACTAGTCCTTCTTGTGTAAGCGTTCGGGTGAGGTGCATTCAGAAGCACCAGCTTCTCCACAGCTTGTGGACAGTAGGCTGCCAGAGACCAAGCTACAGCGCCACCCCAGTCATGGCCAACTAGCATCGCTTCCTTTTCGCCCAATGCATTGATGAGTCCAAGGACATCCTGCGTAAGATGAATCAACCTGTATTTGTCGACACCTTTCGGTTTGTCAGTCTCATTGTAACCTCGCAGGTCAGGAGCCACAACATGAAAATGCTCAGCCAACGCGGAAATCTGAAATCTCCATACATACCAAAAATCGGGAAAACCGTGGAGAAGAAGTAGGAGTTTTCCTTTCCCCTGTGTCACGTAATGCATTCGAATCTCGCCAACGTCAACAAAACCATGCTCCCACGACTCTTTCATCTGCATACGCTCCTAGGCTTTCTGTATCTTCATCCAGTGTTTTGAGGTTTTCGCGTAACCCATTTAAAAGCGCCAAACCACGTTTCTTAGCTGACAAGAATAACGGCATTTCAAGCTGAAAAATTGAAGTCTGTCGTTAAGCACGTATCGAAGTACATAGAGGTCGGACAATGTCTCTGGGCGACATCGTGATCTACGGAGCCGGATCTATAGGATCCACAGTCGGAGGATGGCTGACTCCGAAATACAATGATGTCTACTTGATGGCTCGAGGTGAACACGCCAAGGTTATGAAGGAACGCGGCCTCACGCTACTGGAAACAGGCAAGATCCCTGAAGCAGTGAATGTACAGCTCATCAATAACTTATCAGAAGCCCCACATCTAGGTGTCCTGATTCTTGCAGTGAAAAATTACGATCTTGAACAGGCCACACAAGACATCTTCTCAAAGCTGGGCAACAAGCCAACCATTGTCGCACTGCAAAATGGCGTTGAAAACCAGAGGGTGCTTCCCAAATACTTCTCAAATGTAATTTACGGAGTTGTCGGCTACAGTGCAATGGTCACGAAGCCGGGCACAGTGGAATATCAGAGTCGCGGACCAGTTTACTTGGGCACGATTGACAACAAACCCCAATATTCAATAGAGGAAATATGCCAGGCGTTCAATTTGGGCTTTGAAGCGGAAATCACTTCTCGTCTCCAAGACACTGTCCACTGCAAAATCGTCCTGAACTTGACAAACGCACTCGCTACATTGGTGGGATTGAACTACTCCGAAATTTCGTCATACGACAAACTTGCAACAATGGCTAGCAAGCTGATCAATGAAGGAATAGACGTGATCAAAGCAGCAGGCTACAGAGAATATCCGTTCAAGAACTACCCTTCATGGAGAACCTTGAGATTAGGCTTGAGACTGCCAGCATCCTTCAGGGCATCTGTCCTCAAAAGAAGCGTAAAACATGCATTGCTAAATAGCATGGGACAAGACGTGCTAATAAAACGCAAAAAGGAAACAGAACTAGAGTTTCTCAACAAATACATACTTGATATGGCGAAATCTGCTGGAATTCAAGCCCCATGCAACATGGCCATCTACAATCTATGTAAAACTTTGTTTCATCAACAAGACTTTCAACCCCTCACTGTTGAAGAGGCGTGGGATCACTTGAAAATCTGCTAGGCTTAGAGCTGCAAGAACTAGTCATTTTTACTGGACCGTGAGCGCGAACTGCCGCAAATCGCTAAAGGGGGAAGAAAAAAGGGACTGCTTTGAGCTATTTCCCTTTGAATCGCGGTGTTCTCTTCTCGAACATTGCTGATACGCCTTCTAGGATGTCTTCGGACTTCATGCAGGTGACACCGCCCTCGACCATCATCTTGTTTCCCTCTTCCCTGGTGATCTCTACAGCTCTACCGATTATTTTCTTCGCCAGCTTGATCGGTATAGGCGCCTTTGAAGCCATGGTACCCGCAGTCCACATGGCTGTTGACTTCAACTCATCTGCTGGGACCACTTTGTTGACAAGACCGATTCTTTCAGCCTCTTTCGCGTCGATGCGCGTGGCCGTCATTACAAGTTCAGATGCTTTGCCTCTTCCAATTAAGCGAGGAAGTCGGATGACTCCGCCCCAAGACGGCAACAAGCCAACATTTGTCTCCACCAACCCAAGCTGAGCATTATCAGCTGCAATCCGTACGTCGCATGCTAAACACATCTCCAGTCCACCCGCTATAGCGTATCCATGGATAGCTGCAATCACGGGTTTCTCAAAATCCTCAATTTTGTCGTAAACTTTCAGACCAAACGCGATACGTTCCCTCATGCCAGCCTCATCTGCAGGAGATTCCGACAGATCGGCTCCGGCACTGAAGGCCCTGCCAGTTCCCATGATCACAACTGCTCTGATTTTCTCGTCATTTCTAATCTCTTCTAGACAATTGTCAATCTCTTGCAGAATTTCCGTGTTCAAAGCGTTCAGAACTTCAGGTCTGTTCAATGTTATGATTGCTATGTTCTCCTCTTCCGGAGTTAGGAAACTAGCTTCTTTAGTGTATGTTATGCACTTGTACACCATGATATTTCGCCTCATCAAATACTATTTCAGTATTCATAAAAGCCTTTTCTAGTCTTGACTCCAAGATGACCCGCTTTAACCTTCTCCTCCAGTAGCTTGGATGGCTGCGACCGCTTCCTCAGATAATCTTCTCCTAATGCTTTAGCGACCGCTTCACCTGAATGGTAAACCACATCCAATCCTACGAAATCAGCGAGAGCAATAGGACCTACCGGCCAATTGAGCCCTAGCACGCATGCTCTGTCAATGTCTTTACCTGAAGCAATGCCCTCCTCCAAGAGGTAGATGGCTTCGCCCAAGGCTGCACCCAATATCCTGTTGACAATAAATCCCGGCGTATCCTTTACCTGGACAGGCTCCTTTTCTAAAGAGATCGTGAAATCAGTGGCAATCTTTCTTGTTTCTTCGGAGGTCTCTTTCCCCGAAATAACCTCTACGAGTTTCATAGCGTAAGCTGGGTTGAAGAAATGCAAACCCACAACCTTGTCCGGTCGCTTAGTCGCTGCTCCCATCTCAGTTATGCTCAGCACTGATGTATTTGAAGCCAAAATGGTGTGCTGAGGAGAGTGTTCATCGAGCTCTTTGAATACTTTTTTCTTCAAGTCTAAATCCTCGAATACAGCTTCAATTACGAGATCCGCGTCTATGACTGCTTCAGCGACGTCCGTCACACCCTTAGTTCTCTTCACGATTTCTTCGGCATCCTTTGGAGTCAATTTCCCTCGGTTGACACCAGTAGCAATCATCTCACGAATTTTTCCCATTCCACGTTTAACTAGGTCTTCGTTTATGTCTCTAATTGACACGTTGTAGCCTTTGACTGCGCAGACATAAGCTATGCCGGTTCCCATAGCGCCGGCTCCAATTACAGCTACTTTTTTGATTTCCAACTCCTTTCAAACCTCCAGAATACCCTCACTGACTACTTTTTCAGTATAAGCTTTTTGGGCACGGGTCCTTTCGAGGCAAAGGGTAGGTACATTCACGACCGTGCGCGTCGTGAGGAAAAAATGTTAAGTTCTAAGGTAATTGATGAGGTTCAGTAGTGGTTGCGTTACAATGGACATAACTCGTTTAGCGAGTCAAGTAGACGTTGAGAGAATTTATCAGCATGTCTTAGAGCTGGAGGGGACCAGACATCCTCTTGATGCTCCCGAGAAGCTCGATGATGCAGCCAACTATATCCTTTCAGAGTTTAAGAACTACGGACTAATGACCCACGACCAACAGTTCAAAGTCGAAGGGTTTGACACCACATTCAGAAATGTCGAAGGTGCAATCGGTAGCAAGGGTTCAGAATTGCTCATCGTATCTCATTATGACACTGTGGAAAATTCGCCTGGAGCAAATGACAATGGCTCTGGCATAGCGGTCATGCTAGAAACTGCGCGCGTTCTAGCCCAAGAGGAGAGAGCCCACAAAATCCGTTTCCTCAGTTTTTCTCTGGAAGAGGGCAGCTTTGCCCATACACTGAAAGCTAGAACAATTGCTAAAAGTCTAGGGCTGATGGATGGGCAAAATCGCTACACAACAGCTCATACTCACAAAATGATGAACCAGATTGCTGAATTGCAGTCAAAGGCCTTTTCGGAAGGAAAGAATCTGGCTGAAGTCTTAGAAAAAATCAGGATAGACTATGAGAATCAATTGACTAAATCTGAGATTGAGTACATGGCAAAACTTGAAGAGATGCATAAAGGAGTACCGCCAGCTTCTTACTCTGGCAAGATACTTGCAATTGGAAGTGGTTTCTGGGTTGATGAAGCTGTTCGAACCAAGAAAGACGTGTTTGGTGTCTTATGCTTGGACACGATAGGTTATACCTCTGAAAAGGAACACTCACAGAAACTCGCAGAAGGCATGCAACCTGATATGTTTCAGACTTACGGCGTTTCTGACGTCACTGTTGGCAATTTCATCTGCATCATTGGAGACGCAAACTCAGAGAGACTTGCCCGGTCATTCTGCGATCAAAGTAGGCGTGAGTCAATCCAACTTCCATATGCGTGCCTAGTTGCACCGCTTCGTTATGAGGAGATCGTTCAGGTAGGTTTGCTTGATTTGCTAAGATCGGATCATGCACCTTTTTGGCGACAAGGAATCCCGGCTTTGATGTTGACGGATACAGCGAATTTCCGATATCCTTTCTATCACACACAGGCAGACACGATCGACAAGCTAGATTTTGACTTCATGACTAAAGTATGTAAAGCGACCATTGCTGCATCAATCGACTTCACGTCAACACTGCGCGCATCGTCCTAAAATGCTGCTCGCTATATCCGTGCTTTCAGCGTTGAATCTGTTCCCTGATAAAAGACAACACTTATGTGCTTGACGAGTCTCAAGTCTTCTCTTCATGTTTGAACGCAGGCTCACTCCATGCTTTGGGAAAAGGATAACCTCGACAACGCAGGATCACCTAAATAGAGGGACGCAAGAATGCGAGAAGATTCTGAAGTTGGAAAATTCCGAGAGCTCTTTGAAAACAGAGACTCTATAGCAGCAGAATGGAAAACAAAAAGCGGGAGAAAAATCGTGGGGTGCATTTCAACCTACGTCCCTGAAGAGATTGTATACGCCGCGGAGCTCTTGCCCGTAGAGATAATAGGGAAGCCTGGAACCTACGCTAAAGCCGACGCATATTTGCCCAGCTTCAGCTGCTCATTCATGCGTGGATTCCTTGAAAAGCTTCTTGAAAAGGAATATGAATACTTAGACCTCGTGGTCCTGCCCTCTTTATGTGACTCTATATGGGGATTCTACAGCATATGGCAGGAGCTCTCGTCCGATGATCGCACTTATCTTTTGCACTATCCAAGTCAGCGCTCAAAAGAAGCGTTAAACTACTTCTCAGAGGTAGTTGAGAGATTCAAGACTTTCATAGAAACATTCTCCAATAGAGACATTTCTGAGAAAGATCTGGGAGCTGCCATAGAAGTCTATGAAAAAAACAGAAGACTCTTGAAAAGCCTATATGAACTAAGGAAAAAAGAGTCTCCTCCAATATCTGGTGTTGAAGCGCTTGAAGTAGTGCTTTCAAGCATGACAACGCCCAAGCACTTACACAATCAACTACTCGAAGGTCTCTTGGGTGAAATTGATCGACGGGACGAGTACCCGAAAGGTAGCACGCGACTGTTGGTTTCTGGGCATATCATTGATGACCCAGATGTTCTCAGAGTGATTGAAGATTCAGGAGGCATTATAGTCGCAGATGACTTGGACACTGGGTCCCGATACTTTTGGTCTCTTGCTGATGGTGCGGCAAAGCCAGTAGAGAGTATAAGCAGACGGTACTTTGAGCTTCCATCACCATATGGTTCCTCATTCGAACATCGAATAAAATACCTTATGGCTATGGTCAAGGCGTTTGGAGTGCAAGGCGTCGTGTTTCCTACGAGAAAGTTCTGCGATCCCTATCTCTTTGACTACGTGGCACTAGGACACGCTTTGAAAAAGGAAGGAGTGCCCTCACTGCTTCTAGAATACGAGTACCCCTTGGCTAGGGGGTCCCTGAGGACTCGCGTTGAAGCCTTCGTGGAAATGTTGAGGTAGTATGCATGACTGGATCGACTAGGAGAACTCTTTCGGGCGCTAGAGAGGTGACAGACCTAGTTGTAGCTCATTATATGAGCGCCCTCCAAGCCCATAATGAAGGTAGGCATGTAGCTTGGAGCACCGCTGTGGCTCCGCCTTCAGAGATCTTGTACAGCATGGGGGTTCAGCCACTCTTCCCGGAGAACTACGCCTGTGTGAGCACAGTCATGAAAGCTACAAGCAACATGTTCGATGCGTCAGAAGCGCATGGCCTCTCAAGAGATTTGTGCTCGTACACGAGATGCGTCATGGGCTCTGTCCTTGGATGTGACGCGCCATTAGGCGGCATGGAGAAGCCGGATGTTCTGATATCAACAAAGAACGTGTGCATCACCTATCTCAAGTGGTGGCAGTTGATGGCGGACACTCTGAAGTGCCCGTTGTACGTTTTGGACTGCCCTAGAATCACGGAGGAGATACAGGAATCCCATGTCAAATACGTTGCCAAGCAGCTGAGAGATTTGGGCCTGAAACTTGAAAAGATCACCGGCAGAGCTCTAGATGAAGAGAAGTTGAAAGAGGCTGTGAGGCTTTCGGACAAAGCTGCAGAATTGTGGCGCAAGGTGTTTGAACATAGAAGGTCTAAGCCTTGCCCAGTGGGAGTGACAGACTCATCCGCAGCAATGTTTCCCATTGTTGCCTCAGCTGGAACGACAGAAGCAGTAGAATATTATGAGAGGCTTCTTAGTGAAGTTTCCGAAAGAGTCAAAGAAGGCGTAGGAGTAATCGAAGACGAAAAATTCAGGCTTTTGCTGAGCGGCATACCCTTCTGGCACCACTTGAGTTTGTTCAACTATCTTGAAGACAAGTACAAGGCAGTGTTTGTCCACGAACTCTATACAGCGACCTGGGGTATCGCAAACTTGAACCCAACAAAGCCCTTCGACAGCCTAGCGTTCAAAATGCTATTTAACCCAACAAACATGCCACAAACATGGTTGGAAAAATGGGTTGTTAAAATCGTTAAAGACTTCAGTGTAGACGGAATGGTGCTGCTCTCAAGCAGATCTTGCAAAGCAACCTCGATACTTAACATAGCGGTTCAGAAATTCCTAAGAGAGAAACATGGAATTCCAAGTGTAATACTCGAAGCTGATCACACAGACGAGCGAGCATATTCAGATGCACAAGCCAAGGCCAAGCTTGACATCTTCATGGAAGTACTAGGTGCAAGATAGGTCCCTTCTGGGTCTCGTCATCCTGCTACTGTTAAGAGTTTTGAAGTGCGCAGAAAACTATGATAGGAAGGCATTTAGAACGTCGGGCTGAAAAATTCAGTTCGCACCATTAAAGGATTCAAAGCCATTAGCAAATCATATGAACAGCTTCGACCGCTTACGAAGAACAAAGAGTAACACAAGGATTCCGACCTTGCGATAACTCAGGTGATGAAAATGGCAAGAAAAAGTGTGAAGTTTGGCACGCTGCTGCCAATTCCCACGACTCCTGCTGAAAAGCTTTTGAACATTGCTAAGGTTAACGAGGAAGCAGGTTTCAACTCGATATGGGCTCCAGATCACCTCCTATTTGTGCCGACTGGCATTGTTCCCGAAGGCTGGACAATCTTGACCGCCGCATCAATTGTCACGAAGAGAGCCCTCCTTGGAACCTGCGTTACCGATCCACACAGACAGCACCCAGCTGTTCTGGCTCAGAGATTAGCAACCCTAGACCAACTCTCTGGCGGACGAGTCATACTTGGCCTGGGAGCAGGTGAGGCGATGAACTTGGAACCGTTCGGAATAGAACGGAACAAACCAGTTTCGAAACTTGTAGAAGCGGTGACGATTATGAGGAAGCTTTGGACGGGGGAGCCAATTGACTACGAAGGTGAATTCTGGAAGTTGCGTGACGCTTTTCTTCAAATCAAACCACTTCGACCGAAAGTGCCCATATACTTCGGCGCCAACCGCCCTCGCATGCTCGGGCTGACTGGAAAGATGGCAGATGGATGGTTGCCGACTCCTCTGAGCCCAGAGCTATACAAGAAACGCCTGAAGCTCGTTGAAGATGCTGCCAAGATGGCTGGGAGATCGACCGATGAGATCGACACCGGACTATACATATACACTTCCATCACCGACAGACCCGAAGACGCGTACAAGCAGCTTGATTCAATAAAGTACATGATCGTACCTTCCCCAGAGCTTTTGAAAGAAGCGGGATACGGTGTCGAGCTTCCCAAGGAACTGAGTTCTTTATCTTACACAGATATGCTTCCAACGGCTGAGTGGATAGACAAGTTTTCAAGGTATGGGGAATTCATCCCGACAAAGGCTGTGGTTGATTTTTCCATAGCTGGCACAACTCAGCAGTGCATAGACAAGATAGAAGAATTCATGAAGGCCGGAGCAAAGCATTTAATTCTAATAAACCTGGGCCCGAATCCACGTCAAGTGATGGAAATATACAGTAAAGAAGTCATCCCACGCTTCGCTGAATGAATCGCACCGTTATTACCGAGGTAACACAGCGTTGCGGACGAAAGCATTGAGTCAAGCGCTTTCCTTATTGACTACGTCTTCACTTACTCTTCCGGAGCTATCAAAGACGCCTTGTCTAATGACTTGTATCAACACTCCATGTGCAGACTTCGGATGAAAGAAAACTGACAGAACTTCCTTTGTAGGCGTTGCGCCTGCCAACGGGATTTCGCTTTTTTCAAAATCGTCGATTGTTTTCAGGATATCTGACGACTCGAAAGCCAAGTGGAACAATCCTTCACCATGTTTTCCCAAGTACCTTGCTGTTGGTCCAGGCGTAATGGGCTCAACAAGCTCTATGAAGTTGTTTTCTCCATCTGCTAGGGGCAGAAAAGCGTACTTGAAGGTTTCCACTTCGCCCTTTTCAGTCATGTAGCTCATCTCTTCTACGATGATTGCATTTCCGTCGACTCCAAGCGCTGCTGCATATTTGTTGATGGCGTCATGAATGTTCCTCACTACAATGCCAACGTGATGAAAGCGAGTTTTTGGTTTAGACTTGTCATTCTTCTCCACTAGATTTCATCTCCATCTCCTCAAGTCTCCGCGTTTAAGGTGCTCGGAAAAAGGAAAATCCAGAGGCGCGTGCAGTCTCTTATTCGTAGACCTTTTCAACTTTCTTGCACCATTCCATTGCATCCATTTCCACATCTCTATCTTTTGAGGGCAACCCCATCATTTTGTAGACTTCATGCTGTATGAGCAGTTTCATTATCTCATTGCTTCCTGTCCAAATCGGCGCTAATTTTGCGTCTCTTAGTAGTCTCTCAATTGGGTAGACCTGAGTGTAGCCTATTCCACCCAAAACTTGCATTGCAATGTTGACAATCTCCCATCCAGTATCTGTAGCGAGGTGCTTGGCTTCGCTCACAAGTCGCCTTGGATCAACAGGCAAGCCTCTATCTGCTGCATCTGCGGCTCTAGCAGCCGTGTAGACAAGAGCTCTTGCCGCATCAAGTTTCGTGACGCTTTCTGCAATCTTAAAGTTCAGACCTTGGAAATTGCGTATTGGTGTTCCGAAGGCTTTTCTTTTGGTCGAGTAGTTTATTGCGATTTCCAAGGCGGTTCTAGCTGTGCCTATAGCTCCAGCTGCTGATGTCAGTCTTTCTGGAACCATCATGCGATTGAAAATAGTACCGCCACTATTAATTTTTCCAACTCTGTACTTGTCAGGTACTTCCACATTTTTGAACACTATTCTAGCTGTTCCCATGCCTCTGAAGCCAAGAAGGTTGTAGACTTCTTCAACCTTTACGCCCATGTCTCTTTCGACTAAGAAGGCAGTCAGAGCTTTGTGTCCAGGTTTTTTCGGATCGGTCTTTGCATATACCAAGTAGAAATCTGCTACTTTGCCGCCGGCTATGAATCTTTTTTCGCCGTCTATTAGCCATTTGTTTCCTTTTCTCTCAGCTTTCGATGTGGTTCCGAAAAAGTCGCTTCCACCTCTGGGTTCAGTTAGGCATTCAGCCGAGAGTTTCTCTCCTTTGATTATTGGTTTTAGGAATTCTTGTTTCTGCCATTCTGTGCCGAAGCGGTTTATCGCCTCTCCGACTATGCTTACCATAGCGTAGCTGCATCCTAAGCCCATGCCGAGCACGCCAACTTCTTCTAAGGCGGTCATTTCAGCGGTCCATGTCATGTCCCTTCCACCGTATTTCTTTGGGAAGCGCAGTCCGAGGAGTTCCCTTTTCGCTGCTGCGTGGAGAAACTCGAATGGATAGTCTATCTCGTTTTTGTCCATCTTTCTGAGAAGTTCCGAATCCACGCCTTTTGCCAGACTTTTGACCTCATCTCTAAGCCTGATTTCTTCTTCTGTGTTCAGCAAATCATTTTCTAGCATAGCCATCATCTTTCGAAGTTTGATTCGAGGATTCTATCTAAAGCTGTGTTGTTGCGCGTATACGCATAAGAATGTAACTATGCCGAGTGCCTTCAGTTTTCCTCTCTTTCTAGAAGGGTTGCCGCGCCTTGGCCTCCGCCAACGCATGCCGTGGCTACTCCATATCTACCCTTTTCCACATTCAATATTCGAGCCAATGTTCCCACAAGTCTTGCCCCGCTCATCCCTAACGGATGCCCGATGGCGATGGCGCCACCTTTAACGTTAACCTTGTTTGGATCAATGCCCAATTCCTTAATGCATACGAGAGTGACAATCGCGAAAGCTTCGTTGATCTCCCAAAAGTCTATGTCATTGGCTGTTAATCCTGCTCTTTTCAAAGCTTTTGTAGAAGCCGGTATGGGTCCTGTTCCCATTATAGTGGGGTCGACGCCTGCCCATCCCATTGACTTGATAGTTGCCATGGGTCTCAGTCCGTATTCCTTGGCTTTGTCTTTTGACATGAGCATCAGAGCTGCTGCCCCATCGTTGAGTGGCGAAGAGTTTCCAGCCGTGATCACGCCACCCTCCTGAAAGGCTGGCGGCAGAGAAGAAATCTTCTCTAAAGACGTTTCTGTTCCTGGTTTTCTTACGGTTTGATCGTAGTCGACTATCTGCTTTGTTCCACCATCAAGCGTAACCTCGATCGGCATTATTTCATCCTTGAAGAAACCTTCTTCACGAGCCTTTGCAGCTAGTTCGTGGCTGCGCAACGACCACTTGTCCATGTCTTCTTTGGAAATCCTGTCTTTGTACATTCCGAATAGTTTTTCAGCTGTAAACCCCATGTTCATGGCTACGCCTAAGTCAAACTTTGCACTGTTTAATAGCATGTCGCTTACTGACACGTTATGACCCATCGGAATGTGCAGTAGGCTTTCTAGTCCAGCAGCTATGTAAACATCTCCAATATCACACATGATTCCCATGGCTGCAATGTGAACTGCGGACAAGCTGGAAGCACATTGACGGTCAACGCCCAAACCACCAACTTCGAATGGTAAGCCGGCAAGCCATGTGATTTTTCTGCCCCCGTACAACCATTGTTCTCCTGTTTGGTTTGCGCATCCCACGACGCAGTCTTCCACCTCACTGGGTTTCACTCCGGTTCTTTTCACTAATTCTTTGATTACGATTCCAGCAAGGTCGTCGGAACGAATATTCTTGAAAAACCCTTTCTCCGCGTGAGCCCTAGCGACCGGGGACCTCACATAGCCGACTATAACTGGTTCTTTCACAAGTATTTCCTCCTGAGCAATATGTGCAATTGGTTTAGAATAACACCCATTTCTGCTTTTGGTTAAAATCTTTATTGGTTAAGACGGAGGATTGGAAGTCGCTCAAATGGAACTAATCGACGGAAGTGATCTTGTCGTAGATAGGAAGCGCAACTTCTATCGTCTAGATACAATTAAAGAAATGACTTGCACATAAACTAAACTACCTAGCGTTCAAGCGGCATGCTCTTGAACATTCGAAGCATGAATAAGTGCCATGATCATCAACGGCAACTGTGTTAAGTATCTTGTCAAAAGAGTAGCTCTTTCGAATAGATTGGCTATCTAGCACAAGCGCAAGTAAAGGATTAGAACTTGAGTGGCGTATACACAAATTGTGGTCGACTTTGCCCATCTTTTTTATCGCTTTGACAGGGCAGGCGTCAACGCAGTCAAAACAATCTGGAGGACAGACGTCTCCTTTGATCTTTTCGTCAGGTTCTATCTCCAGTGTCGCTATCACACCTCCAAGCAGAATCCTAGTGCCATATTGTGGAGTAACCAGCAAGCCACATTTGGCAAGTCGACCTAAACCAGCCTCCTCAGCCCACAAACCAAAGGCAAATACCCCCAAAACTCGCGATTTACTACTTTCCATGGAAAACAACTGTAAATTGGAGTTGCTGAACAGTTCTTTTCTTCTAGAAACAAGCAAAGTCGGTTGGACACAGAATCTCATGCTCTATATTGCATATTGCAGTAACGCCAATATAGATCAAGGTTGTTGCTTTTCGCGTAGAGGATTCCCTTTGGGATAGGGACTCCATAGCAAATAACTGTCCTTGCGCTTTCTGGCGGAATCTCGGAAGAAAGATTCCCAGATGTTGATGATAGGTGATTTACTGCTGCAAAGCCCCGAAGAAACATGCCCTCACTGCCAAGAAACCACTGATTTCACTCTTGGTTCTTCGTTCTTTCATTCTGTTTCACTCTTCTTCCCAAGGTAGTCATTTCTTCTACCTAGAAATCTTGCCTCTGCAAAAGCGGACCATACACAAAGACAATCTCTTTTTCATCTAGAACCCAGTGTTCTAGTGGACTCTTTCTGTCTCTACTCTTGCCCACATCTCTCTTGGAGTTTTTTCTGGAACTTGACCTTCAACTTTCACCATCTTGATGGCGCCCGTTGGGCAATGATAGGCGCAAAGCCCGCATCCCACACATCGTTCTTGTAGGAAAGCGATTTTCTCGGAGTAACTATCATGTTCAGGATGGTACACATTTGCTTTGAACGGACAGATACCCACGCAACTCTTACATTTCGTGCATACTCCGTCATCTCTGACAGGGAGGAAGTTGGACTTCGCGAAAGCCCGCGGGTTGTGCAGCTCAACGAGACTTCTGAGGCCAAGGCAAGCACACGTACAGCAATTGCAGATGAACTGAGGTTTTGTCTGGGTGTTCATGGCGCAGTGAATCAAACCTGCTTTCTCAGTCTCTTCCAGCAATTTCAAGGCTTCTTCAATGCTCAAATATCGTCCGAACCCTCTCTCGACCATAAATTCTGCTGAAGTATCAAAGACAACGCAGGTTTCGATTGGATGAATACACTTTTTCTTGGTCCTACAGGCGCAGTTTATTACCCCAATCTTTTGAGAAGCGGCGATGAACTCGGACATTTTTTCAAAAGGGAAGATTGAGAGTTCAGCATTTATTTTCGTGTCGAGAGTTATGGTTTTTTCGATAGGCACGACTCGGATTGCAGGGTAGTCGGATGCCCCGAGCTCCATGCCAAGACCATTCATATAGTATTTCTCTAAGAGCTCCGCAACTTCGCGCTTTTCATCAGAATCACGACCAGACGAAAAATAGAACTCGAAAATTCCAGGGATCAAAGGCATCAAGGTATAATAAACCAAACCGTCTCTCCTGCTCGTGAACCTGAAAAGTAAACCCCGAGAAACCAAACGATCGATAATAGCTTGAACCTTTTCCCGTGGCTTCCCTGTTTTTTCGATTATCTGCTCCAATGTCTGCCCGTCTTGATAGGGAGCTGTGAAATGCGTTAAGAATTCTGCTTCCTCTGCAGTGTATAGAAGTTTGAGCATTTCCATCAATTCTCTAGTCTTCGGAACCTTTAAAGGCCACGAACTAATTTTCTCCCTCAATTTTTCATAGATGTCAACAGCGCCCATAGCATCAGCCCCCTGAGGAGAAGGGAAATAAGGGAACCAATCATTTATGCTTTGTCCGCATGACGCCCTAGTCTTAATCCTTCTTTAGTTTTCCCAGGAAGTATCGTTGAGGGTCGAAACAACGCAGCAACAAAGTTTCATCCTGCTTGGGCGCATCCAACCGCACCAGCATTTCGGTTCTTTTGGGTGTCCAACCCATACTCTGCAAAATGGCTTCAACTGCTTCGTGCTCGCTTTCTCCTTTCTCGGCATAAATCTTCGTCAGTACTAGCTCTTCGTCAACCTTCTCGAACACTGCCCTATCCGTAACAAGCTTTTTCACATTCATGCCCGGGCATGTAATATAGGGTACTTCTTCTACTAAGCGCCGTGGATCTTGCAAGACTGTAACAACGATCTCCTTTGCTTTCATCGAAACATCGTTCGCTCCTCCGCTGCCGAAGAGAAAGAAGTCGCCGACTTTCGTAGAGTTGATATTGCCATGCTTGTCCACCTGTCCGGCGGAAAGAGAACCAAGCATGTTAGTGTTGCTGGCAATGAATCCGAGGACGCTAAGCACATCTGTTAGCATTGGGCAAGATTCCATCCCTCTAACCGGCACCAAGAAAGGCTGCCCAGGAGGCGGCACCATCCCGTAGACGCCAAGCTCCACAAGCAAGTGGATAGGCACGTTCATGTTTCGCAACCTGTGTGTGGCAACCCAGGCTGCAAGATGTGAGATACCGATACCCGCAAGAACTGTGTCGTACCCATGCCTTTGAACGGAATCAATGATCTCACGCGAAGCGAAAATGGTGGCTCTTTCAGCCTTATTCGGAGGAAGCGTGGATAGACTTTCAGTTATTTTTGACGCATCAGTCTTCCAACTCGAATAAGATATGCGACTGCGAAGCATCTGAAGCCGTTCATGTCCTAACTTTCGCACGTATTCTTCATGTGACCTTACATCGAGAATCCATTCTTTCAGCCAAGCATCTGCTGTGTCTTTTTCTCTAAAGGCTTCTTGCAGTTGCTTTCCAAACTCAGCGTCCTCACCGTAACCTTCGCCGTCGTTTCCACGACATCCGTATGGATGTGCACCAAAAGGCGCTTCAACCACGCACTTAACGACACTTGCGGGCACCCTAACGCACATGGAGTGCTTTCGCAGGTATTCTGTGCTCACGATTTTCTCCACGCTCAAAACAACGCCTCCTCCGCTAGCGAAGGCTCCGTAGGCTTCCTCGGCTGGAGAAAGCAAGGGGATAGCATTTCCAGCTGGGTCAGCACAGTAAGCATGCATAATCGCGATATCTGGCCTCAAGGACTTGACTAGACCGATTTCGGCGTTGCCAAAAGGCTCTCGAATTCTCGTGTACAGCCCTATTTCCGCGTTTTCCTTGGCCATAGTGGAGCCCTCCAGCGAGCTCGTGGGCATGAAGGGCAAGCTTAACGCTCCTCCAATCAAGCGCTGGACCATTGTCAGCAGTGACCAATTTTCTATTTCCATTCCTTCTTGCAGTGCACGCTGAACAACTCCGGAAACGGCTGGACTTGGAAGTATAACTCCCGCGTAGCTGCCAATCAACCGCTTAACAAGTCCTGCAGCAATCAAGATGTTGACGTTCTCGACAGCTCCCAAGCAGCTGACTGTGAAGGCTGCACCTTGACCTTGAAACTGGCGAACAATCTCATGAGCAGTCGCGAAGGGAAGATATGCAGAGTATATGTGCATGCCTGACTTGATGTACTGGCTGACGGCTCTGTCTAATGAGGTGACTTTGCTTTCGCCCTCATTAGGCTTCAGCTCGAAATACTTCCCAAATATCTCAGCTAAAGACTCCAACCTGACACATCCCGAGAACGAACCTATTGAACGCTCTCAACATAAAAGAATGTTTAGCATGTCCTCATTTCAAGAAACTTTGGAGAATGAAAAAAGGAGAAAGAGTGGAGGGGGTGGCGACAGAGAAATCGCTGTTCTAGGCTAGGAAGGAGGGAAGCTTGTTTCTGACGATTTCTTCGGCTTCCCTCATGATTCTGTCGATGAGTTCTTTGGCTGTTGGAATATCATCGATTATTCCCTGCACTTCACCTGTGAGCACTGGCGCGTTTTCAATCTTGCCGCGCATGTAAGAGTCTGCCCAAGAGACATCGGTTTTGACTTCAACCACCTTCGGATCTTCAAACTTCTCCTGGATAGTGCCTGGCACGCTGTCAATTAGGTTCTGAAGATTCAGAGAGTACTGGTTCTTCAGCACTCTTATTGGACCAAATGTACCCGCTGTCACTATTGTGTCCCTTTCCGTCGCCTTTACGATTGCCTCTTTGTATCCTTGAGCGAAGTCGCTTTCCTGCGTAACAATGAACCTAGTGCCCATATAGATGGCTCCAGCGCCCAGTGCTAAGGCAGCTACAAGGCCTTTTCCGTCACACCATCCGCCTGCTGACAGAACTGGAATCTTCACTGCTTTTCTCACTGCTGGAACGAGAACACTGGTGTGAACTGGATCCCAAGCCACGTGTCCTCCAGCCTCGTGTCCTGATGCAACGGCCGCGTCCACTCCGGCGTTCTCTGCCTTCTGAGCATGGTAAGCTGATGGCACAACATGAACAACGATGAAGCCAGCGTCTTTTAGCTTCTGGGTGTAAAGCCTTGGATCGCCTGCGGATGTGATCACTACTTTGAGGTTTTTTGCAAGTCTCGGATCCTTGTTTTTCTCTTCAATCATTGCGTCTATTAAGTAGGGTGCGTCGGGTTGTTCTCTTGCTACACGAACGTTGACTCCAAAGGGTCTGTCGACAAGTCCGGCTACCCTGCGCAGTTCTTGGATTGTGCTAACGCCCATCTCCTCTTCCATTTTGACAGTGCTCTCCACAAGTCTCGGTGAGAACTCGGCAACTTGTTTGAAAAACTCAGGGTCACGCTCTCGCAGATATAGCAGAGAGCCCGTGTGGCTGATGACTCCTAGTCCTCCAGCATTTGAAACGGCAGCGCACAGTTTGGTCGTTATGAATGGCCCCATGGCGGCTTGAACAACGGGATATTCGATTCCAAAGAGCTCACAGACATCGGTCTTCTTAAACACCATATGTTTTCTCTCTCCAATTGTTTTTGCTACTTGTGCGGTATTATATGTTAATATGCTTTACACAAACGTGTTATAAAACTATACCTACCACGGGACAAAGAAACAAAACTTAAATGCATATACTGCGATTAACTAGAAACTCTTTGAAAAAGGGATGAGAAAAATGGGAAGAGTCAAAGATGGTTACAGGCAATTCGCTAAATTGATCAACGAAGTGGCAGAAGCAAAGCAGCTGATTACAGGGTGGGACAGAGTCATACAGTTCGTCGTGGAGGGAGAAGGAGACTTCTACATTCAGACGCAGGGAGGAAGCGCTTCATTCAGCGAAGGAAAGAGTGCGTCACCGAATGTAACGCTGAAAGGACCAGAAGAAGTTTTCTACAAGATGCTAACACGAGAACTAGATCAAACGAAAGCTTACTTCGCCAAACAATACACTATAGAGGGATCCATGGGCGACGCTATGAAATTCGGACGGGTTGGCACCGCTGTCGCCAAGGTACAGAAAATAACCTAATAGGACGCGCATCAACGACTTGCCTATTGCTTCGCTAAGATCAAACTCGCAGAAAGGTGCGAGTTGCTGAGTAATATCTATCTGAATCAACCTGCATTCAATGGGTATGATTGAGAGTAAATAAGGCGACGCTCAACGCAGCTAGTGTCAGGAGGATGATGATGCCTGAACCTTCGCGGACATCGGGGATAAACTTTTTTTTCGAACCGAGTAGCGTCGCCGTGGTAGGTGCCTCAAGATCTCCCGTTAAATTTGGCCACTTCTTGCTCATGAACCTATTAGATTTGGGGTTCAAGGGTAAGGTTTACGCGGTAAACCCGAACGCTGAAGAAGTCTTGGGTCTGAAAACCTATCCGAGTGTCGACAGCATCCCAGAAGAAGTTGAAGTGGCGGCTGTAATTGTTCCAGCAGCGCTCGTGCCAGCGGTTATGCGAGATTGCGCAAAGAAAGGCGTAAAAGGCGTTGTCATCTGTTCCTCAGGCTTTCGCGAGGCAGGCGGAGAAGGAATTAAGCTTGAGCGCGAAGTTGTCGAGATTGCGAAGAAAACCGGCATCAGAGTCTTGGGACCTAACACCACGGGAATTCTTAACACGTCGAACAACTTCACAACTTCATTCGTGCCACTTCCACAGTTGAGAAAGGGCAATGTGGCCTTCGTTGCTCAAACAGGTTTGTTTGCTGCAGCCGCGTTCTGGTGGATATTATCTGCAGAACCCTTTGGCCTGAGTAAAGTTGTAGGTCTCGGCAACAAATCAGATGTGGACGATTCCGAAGCATTAGAATACCTAGCTCAGGATGAAGACACGAAGGTTATCGCTATATACATGGAAGGAGTCAAAGATGGTCTAAAGTTCCTGAAAACAGCCAGAGAAGCAGCAAAGAAAAAACCCGTGCTTATTTTGAAATCTGGCAGGACAAAAGTAGGAGTAAAAGCTTCTTTGTCCCACACTGGCTCTTTGGCCATAAGAGATGAGATATTTGAGGCCGTCTGCAAAAAAGCGAGCATCATACGCGTCAAAGATTTCGAAGAGCTAATGGATTTAGCCAAGGCATTCGCCCTCCAACCTCTATCGAAAGGCAACAGGATTGCGATAGCGAGCATGACCGGAGCAGGAGGCGTAATGGCTGCAGATTACTGCGAGGAGTATGGTTTAGAAGTGCCTCAACTGTCTGAGAAAACAGCAAAATACATAGAATCTTATTTGCCCTCATGGGTTAAGCTAAGGAACCCCTTCGACACCGAGATGCTGTTCGAATCTGTTGGACCTGAAGAATGCCTGCGGATATCGCTAGGCGGCATGTTAGGAGATGAAAACATCGATTGTGCCGTGCTCATCTTGCCGACATCGCCGATGTTTGCTTTTGACATTAAGGGCGTAACCTCAGAGATCAGAAAAAAATACCCGGGCAAACCCTTGGCTATGAATATAATAGGAGCCAAAGACATGGTGGATCTCTGGACTAAACAATTAGAAAGCAGTGGTGTTCCCATTTATCCGTCTATCGAACGATGCATTAGAGCATTATCAGTGCTAAACAAATATCAGAAAGTCTCACGTACCCTCGCTTCAAACTTTTGACCGAAGCATTGAAACCAGGCATCTATTAAAGGATCCCTCAATTATCAGAAGGAACTCACCGCTGTCGTTCTGAATGAATCAAAACAGAAACCCAAGAGATGAGTTGAGGAACATGGCTGACAAAATTGTGGATGTTCACGTCCATCCATTAACACTCATCACCGAGGAACACCTGCTAAGCGAGTTGGATAAGGCAGAAGTGGACAAGTGCGTTCTTTTAGCGCTGGACGTGGATTCCAGCGATCTTGATAGACCTGAGACAAAGGAAATGGTGTCTAATCGCCTATTAGACATGTATCTTTGGGATGCAAAGAAAGTTGTCGAAGAACTAAAGAGCTTTCTCGATGGAGCAAGGATCGACAACGAGCGAGTTGCGGATCTTGTTAAGAAACTCCCAAATAGATTTGTAGGCTTCGGTTCGATCGATTTGTCGAGGAGCCAGACATATGTGGAGAAAAAGATAAAGGAGATAGACCGGTTGAGTTTGAAGGGTGTAAAACTCATTCCTACGCTTCAGTTCTTCAATCCAGTTAAGGCTGAGAAAAACATGCAGACATTGTTCGAATACTGCCAGAGAAAGGAAAAAATTGTTACCTATCACACTGGATGTGATCCCTACGTTTGGGAGGAACCCCATTTTTCTCAGGATGCAAATCCAAAATACCTGAAATCAATAATCCAAAATTTCGAAAGCGTCCAAGTGATCCTAGCACATATGGGATGCTACAGTTCGAAATCGCCTGGAATCTGGTTTGACGAAGCCTTGGAATTGGGAAAAGAAAACGCGAATGTATGGTTTGATATCGCTGCCGTGCCTTACGTAGTTACGCGAGAGAAATTCGTTGATAGAATTAGGAGTACTGTAGGATTCGACAAAGTTCTTTTTGGCTCTGATTATCCAGCTGTGAATGGAGTTAGCATCGAGTCAATGATTGCTGAAGTGAAAAGCTCTGATCATCTAAGTAGAGAGGAGAAGGAGAACATCCTCGGTCTGAATGCGATGAGACTTCTTGGTCTGCAATAGTTGTTAGGGCTTATATTGGCAAGAACTCCAACGTGAGCATGCTTTCAGATGTGACTTTGGGAAGCAGTCTGACTCTCATTCCAACTTTAGTGTTTTCTAGCTTAACGTCCTTTAGCCAGGCGAGTACTCGTACTCCTTCCTTCAACTTTCCTATTGCGATCGTGTAGGGTTCATATTTCTGAAAAGTCGCGGGTAAAATTGCGACATGCGTGAATGTCTCGATTTCAGCCTCGTTGCTAAGTTCGACCCATTCTGCGTCTGATGAAAGGCATATGGAGCAGTCTGCAACCGGTGGGAAAGACAGCTTTCCGCATTTCTTGCATTTTGTGGTGTAGATTTTTCCTTCCTTGATTCCGTTCCAGAATTTTTGGGTTTTGCTGATGGGTATCTCGTAGGTTAAGGTGAGCGGTCTCGATTTCAAGGTGGGAAGAGGGGTGGCCACTTTAATTCACCTCTTAAGTATGGTCACATAGCCGTAGTGACCTGTTCCGCCGATATTGTGGGCAAGGGCGACATATTTCTTGAGCGGAACCTGTCTCTGCCTCTTTTCTGCCTCTTCTCTTAGCTGTCTAGTCAATTCGTATATCATTGAGCACCCAGTAGCTCCAATTGGGTGACCCTTAGCCTTTAAGCCTCCATCCACGTTGACGGGTATTTTACCGCCAATCTCAGTCTGTCCCTCGCGAATCAACTTTGCGCCTTCACCCTTCTTGCAGAAGCCAATGTCTTCATAAGCCATTATTTCAGCGATTGTAAAGCAGTCGTGCGCGGTGGCCACTTCAATATCCTCTGGCCTGACTCCTGCATCCTTGAAGGCTCTGCTCGCCGCAGCTCGCGCAGCGGTGAGTCCTACATAGTTCTCTCTGTTAGTCAAGTTCGCGGTGCCAGACGCGTAGCCTAAACCTGCAACCCAAACTGGCGTATCAATTTTGAACTCCTTGACTTTTTCCTCAGAAGCTAAGATTACGGCAGATGCTCCATCTGTTACAGGGCAGCAGTCGTACAGCTTCAGGGGCCATGCGATCACTGCGGATTCTAAGGCGTCTTTAACCGTTATTACTCGTTGGAAGTGAGCAACGGGGTTCATGGCAGCGTACTTATGATTTTTGACGCTGACTAGAGCCAAGTCTTCCTGTGTGGTTCCGTATTTCGCCATGTGAGCCGTTGCATGCAAAGCATAATACGCAGGGAATGTGATTCCGAAGTTGTGAAACTCCCAGAAGTAATACCCGGCACGCCCTATAAGCTCAAGTATCGTCGGGCCGTCAACTTCTCTCATTTTCTCAAGACCAATTGCAATGGCTACGTCATTGTGGCCACTTGCCACATCCAAATAAGCCGTGGCAAAGGCGGCACTGCCAGATGCGCAGGCAGCTTCGCAGTGTACTAGCCCAGCGCCGGTTAGTCCACAGTACTCGGCAGTGACTACTGCTGGAAGAGTTTCCTCGTACCATCCTCCAGCTGACCCAAGCGCCACAAACGGGATGTCTTTTCCTGTTATTCCAGCGTCCTCGTAAGCCGGTTTAACCGCTTCAAATGCAAGCTCGGCGAGGTTTACGTCCTGTCTGGCTCCAAACTTGGAGTTTCCAACACCTATTATGGCAACATTTCTCATGAACATTCATCCTTGACCTAGAAAGTATACCTACAATGAAGCATTCGCTTAAAAGCTTTGAAAACTAGCCTATTTTCCTGAAGTAGATCAAATTCCCCTTTCTAAAAGACTCAGCTCTATTTTCGCTCGACAGCTCTTCCAAGTGTCCCGCCGCCTCTGCCAGCCCAAGAAAAGCCTCGGATATGGGCAGGTTCCCGAACATCTCCTTCGAAACCTCATACGGAGTTCTGGGACCAGCCCTCAATATTTCGGCGACCAGCTTTTTCCGCGCTTCGTGATGCGCATATAGATTTCGAACGACTGATGGAAGATCGTATATTAGGTCTCCATGTCCTGGCAAACTTGTCTTTACAAGTAGCTTCTCGACTTTCTTCAACGAGTCTAGGTATCGCTTCAGAGTCGCGTGCTCGCTCAAGCTGGAAGCGAAGGGGTTAGGTGTGACCTCTTTTAACACATGGTCACCGGTGAAAAGCAGTCTCCTTTCATTTTCGTACAGACATATGCTGCCAATTGAATGCCCCGGACAATGGATAACATTCAGCTTAGTCTCGCCAAAATCCAGCGTGTCACCATCCTTCAACGCTTTATCTATTTCGACTGGTTCACAAACCTCTCTTATGACGCCGTAATATTCAGGCATTTTTTCAAGGATATGCTTGGGGACGCCAGCTTCAGCAACGGGGGTCAGAATAGATTCAACAGTCTTATCAAACTCCTCATAGAAGTTGGAAGCTGCGTTCTTCTCGCTCTCATGAATATACGTCTCCGCGTTCGAAATCATTTTGATCCTATTCCCCATTCCTATGTGATCTACATGCCTATGAGTAAAAATCAGACGTTCAACATTCTCCAAAGACACTCCTAACTCCCTCAAAGCCGTATCCAGAACATCGATAGCTTTGCTTGTTTTTGGACCAGGATCGATCAATCCTAAAACTCCAGAATCAATGAGATAGGCATTAACATATTTGACGCCAAAGGGCACTGGAATCACTATTTTGAATACGCCTTTGGACACTTCCTTGGTCGAGTCGTTAGTCACCGTCTCATCACCTGGGCGAAGAGGCATAGACTCCTCAATCCGAATATTTAATGTTTGCAAGTGCAACCGATTGGCAAAATCTCCAAGAATGCTGGACGCCACTTTGGGAGGTTGTGCCTTGAACGACCTTTTTATAGGCTAAGCCAAGTAGTATCTACTGTGACCGAACATGAGGACATCAGAGCAATACATAGAAAAGCTACGGGGAATGAAGAAGAATGTATACATGGATGGCAAGCTTGTGGAGCGCGATGATCCGCGACTCCTGCCATCAATAAAAGTGCTCGCTAAAACTTTTGACCTAGTCGATGACTCAAAATTCAAGGACTTAATCGTTGCCACGTCGCACCTCAGCGGAGACCAAATAAACCGCTTTACACACATAAATCGGAGCACCGAAGATCTTCTGAAAAAGCAGGAAATGATTAGAAAGGCCTGTCATTTGACTGGTGGATGCATCCAACGTTGTATGGGCTGTGATGCCATAAACGGTCTGTCCGTAATAACATATGAAGTAGACGATCGATACGGCACGGAATATTACAAGAGATTTCTGAAGTATTTGGAGTATTTCCAGAGAGGCGATTTGACAGCAGCTGCAGCGCAAACGGATGTTAAAGGAGATAGAAGTCTGAGACCCGCCGAGCAAAAAGACCCAGACCTGTACGTACACGTTGTAGAGAAGAAGAATGACGGCATCATCGTAAGAGGCGCCAAAAACCACATCTCAATGGCGGCCCTCGCAGATGAAATAATCTGTCTGCCCACTCGAGCCATGAGAGAGGAAGATGCTGACTACGCCGTTGCCTTCGCCCTTCCCGCAGATACTGAAGGAGTTAGACTCATCACTCATCCAACTAACCCAAGGCCAAGAGAGAGCTTCAAAGCTCCCGGAGCTGAGTTTGGGTTCTCAGACTCTTTCGTCATCTTCGACGATGTGTTAGTTCCTTCGGAGCGAGTGTTTCTATGTGGCGAATCGCCATTTGGAGGACTGCTTGCCCACACATTTGCGTTGTATCATAGACACAGCTATACCGGATGCAAACCGGCTGTCACAGATTTAATAACTGGCGCATCAGCTCTCGTAGCGGAATATCAAGGGATTGCTGATAAACCGCATGTGCGGTCGAAACTGGCTCACCTCGCAAGCGTAGCTGAACTCGTCTTTGCAGCAGGCATAGCTTCCGCGGTGACTGGGAAGGCATACGGATCTGGAACCTTTGTGCCTGAAACTGTGTATGCGAACGTTGGCAGACGGCATGCCGGTATGAACATCTATCATGAGGCTGAAATTCTCGCAGACTTGGCTGGAGGATTGCCGGCGACGCTTCCGTATGAAGGCGACTTTACGAGTCCGGAAACGCGACGCGATCTGGAAAAATACATTATGAGAAAGGAAGACGTTCCTGCGGACAAGGTTCACAGATGCTTCCGTCTGCTTTCAGACATGTTGTGTTCGTCGCAAAGCGGAGTGATGGCTGTAGCCGGGGTTCATGGCGGAGGGTCTCCCATAATGGAAGAGATTCTGATTTCTGCCACTTACGACTTCGAAGAAAAGAAGAAGCTCGCCAAGTACTTAGCTGGGATCGAAGAGTAACGAGTAGATGTCTTAGAGCTATGCTAGTCTCTCAGGTATATGTGTAGAAACCCTTTTTCGTTTTACTTCCAAGCTCACCCTTCTTCGCCATTTCTTGTAAGAGCGGGTCTGGCTTGTAGAATTCTCCGTATTTCTCTTGAATCTTGTTCAGTTCCGAAATCACCACGTCTATTCCTATGGTGTCGGCTAATTCTAGGATACCGATCGGGAAGTTGAAGCCCAGCTTTATTGTTTTGTCTATGTCCTCCGCCGTAGCTATTTTTCTTCGCAGAAGTTCCGCTGCCATGTTGACTGTCACGTATGTTTGGAGCACGGGGTCGAATTTCTCGGCTTTCGTCAAGTCTAAGTCAGGCATCATCCATTTTCCTTTCTCGGGATATGTGTAGAACCCTTTCCCTGTTTTCATTCCGAGCTCTCCCTTCTTGATCTTCTCTTCTATGAGTGGGCATGCTTTGAATAGTGGCTCTCTTTCTTCCATGAATTTTATGACGTTGTATGCAATGTCTATGCCCGTATAATCGAGCAGGGCAAAGATGCCCATCGGCATTCCGGCTTTCTGAATCGAGGCGGCGTCGACTTCTTCAATTGTGTATTCGCCTTTATAGACCATCCAAGCAATGAGGTTTGTCGCGGGAATCGTTATCCTATTGGCTATGAAGCCTGGAACATCCTTTCTGCACACAACTGGTTCCTTGCCGAACTTCTTGGCCAGCTCAACACTGACGTTGCAAGTCTCTTCGCTTGTCTTTTCACCCATCACTACCTCAACTAGTCGCATCAACTGCGCTGGATTGAAGAAGTGCACACCGACAACTTTCTCTGGTCTTCTTGTGGCTTCAGCTATCTCAGTTATAAGGAGTGCGCTTGTGTTCGAAGCTAAGATCGTGTGTGAGGGTGCGAGCTTGTCCATTTCACTAAAGATTTGTCTTTTAAGGTTGAGGTTCTCAGGGGCGGCTTCTATGACGTAATCAACGTTCTTTACGGCTTCCTCCATAGGAACAACAGGTTTTATTCGGTCTAGGGTTTTTTTGGACTCTTCTTCAGTTATTCGCTTTTTCTCTACAAGCTTATTGAGGCTCCACTTTATTCTCTCCATACCTCCGGCGATAAATTCCTCGCTCACATCTCTCAAAGTCACCTCAAATCCAGCCATCGCAGCAACCTGTCCTATTCCATGGCCCATAGCACCAGCGCCGATAACAGCTATTTTTCTGATTTCCATTTCAATGTTCATCTCATTTATTTCGTTCGTGTGCGAACACAATAGAGAAGTAGTCTATAAAATAATTTGCTCTAAAGCGACCTGGGAACTGTACTGTTTGAACACGTTGACTGATATCGCTTCTGAGGGATTGATGTACAGCCGTAAGTTCCTTGTTGACTAATGGATATACATGTGGGAGGGAATCATTGTGAGAAAGCATTTGGAGAGACATGAAGGTCTTGGGCTCGTGCATTCTGAAGGAATTAAATACCGTGTGAAAGAGGGAAGATAATTAAGTTGACGCCTGCGTCTTCTCTTCTTCTTCCTCTCTGATGCTTAGACTAGCGTAGATTGCGGTTATTCCAGCTACGGGAAAGTCTACTAGAAGCAATGCGAGGGAAATAACTGGCATATTAAAGACCATCGCAAACAAGACTGAAGAGAAGAGAATTACCAAGAATAACATTAGGAAACACATTTCTATCATTTTCATCTTGCGTCGCTTCATCTTTTGTTCTTCTCCCAATGATAGACTGAATGTGATTTACTTTTCTTTTTTATTCTGGATTTCCACTCTATTTACTCACTTTTCTTCCAATCGGAAGAGTTCTTCCCTTAACTTCTTATGATCCACTTTCATTACGTCTGTCTTTGGAACTTCGCCTCTGAATTCTATTATTTTAGGAATCTTGTAGGGAGCTAATTTGTCCTCGCAATATTTTTTGACTTCTTCTTCTGTTAGTTTTCCTCGGTAGTCGGTTTCTGGAACAATGATGGCTTTGATGCGCTCTCCGACATCAGGGTCTGGGACGCCTATCACTGCTGCTTCTTTGATTTTCGGATGACGGTAAAGTACCTCTTCTATTTCATGGGCATAAACGGACAAGCCCTTATACTTGATCATGTCCTTCGTCCTTTCAACAAAGTAGAAATACCCTTCCTCGTCCATCTTTGCTATGTCGCCAGTTCTGAACCAGACTCTCCCTCCTGCAGTGAAGAAGCACTGCTCATTTTCCTTAGGTTTATTCAAGTAGCCTTTCATGATTTGGGGGCCGCTCACCACTAGCTCGCCGGTCTCCCCGACTGGAAGGAACTCGTTCTTTTCAAGGTCAGCTATAGCAGCGTGGGTGCTTGGTATCGGGATGCCGAGTGAGCCGGGTTTATTTCTGCCAGCTGGGTTAGTGTGTGTGACAGCGGTCGTTTCGGTAAGACCGTAACCCTCGTATATCTCCTTCTCAGTCAGCCTCACCCAATTTTCCCTTGTTTCTTTATGCAGGGTATCAGCACCGCATATAAGATATTTAACTTTCTTCCAATTAATTCTCTTAGTTTTTGGCTCGTCTACAAGGTATTTGTAAAGGGTTGGAACCCCATAAAAGAGAGTGATGCCATACTTTTGAATAGCGTCTAGGATATCGTTCAATTCAGGTCTGGCGAACATTATGCCCATTCCACCCCTTGTTGCTCCCCCGAGCATGATTACTGATTGGCCGTATATGTGATAAAACGGTAGAACTGCGACGCTTGATATATTGCCATCCTCTATTTCAGGCCAATAAACTCGTATCTGTTGCTGAACGGCAACCAAATTTGAATGAGTCAATACAGCACCCTTGGGATACCCTGTCGTTCCTCCAGTGTAAGGAAGGGCGGCTATGTCCTCTTTGGGGTTAATTTGGACTTTGGGCGGATTTGGAGGATATTTCTCGAGTAAGTCTTGAAACAGAAGAACGCCGGATGTGTTAGAAACTTCTGCAGAGAGCGTTTTTCCACTGAGTCTTCCCATGAAGCGTCCCATGCCAGGCAGATACTCTTCGATGCTCGTCACAATTGCGTGTTTCAAGCCAACTTCTTCCTGCACTTTTTCCACTTTTTCGTAAAGGAGATCCAGACAAACGATGGTTTTGGCGCCACTGTCTTTAAGTTGATGTGCGACCTCTCTGGGAGAGTAGAGAGGGCTCATGGTTGTTGCTGTTGCCCCTAGTCTGAGAATTCCGAAATAGGCGATCATAAACTGAGGGCAGTTTGGAAGCAGAATGGCGACGATGTCTCCCTTTCTAATTCCTAGATCATTCAAAGCTGTTGCAAACCGCAGAGACATGTCTCTTATCTCTTTATGCTTCATCTTTTTGCCGTAGAAAACTACCGCAGTCTTATCACTCCATTTTTCAGTTGCTTCATCTATCATGTCTACTATAGATTTTTCGGGTACTTGAATATCGGCTGGGACACCCTTAGGATAGGATTTTAGCCATGGCCGTTTCTCGTATTCTGCAAATGCTGCGTCGGATTCTGATTTGGTCATTTTGGGTCGGAAAAAGTAAGGTGCTGCGAATATAAAGGTTTATGGAATTCAGTTAGGGAAAATGCTAGTGTGTTATTCATATGCCGAGGTATATCTCTCTGACGTCTGTATCCTTCATTAGTTTTTCCCGTGTTCCTTCAGCGGCTACTCTTCCATGGGCAAGGACATAGATTCTATCTGCTATGTCGAGGGCTACACTGACGTCTTGTTCCACGAGTAAGATTGTGACTCCTGAACGCTGAATTTCTTTAATGCGTTCAAACACGCTGTCCTTTATCATAGGCGCTAAACCCATTGACGGTTCATCGATTAGTAGAAGTTTGGGTTTAGACATGAGCGCCCTAGCGATGGCGAGCATCTGCTGTTCCCCGCCGCTGAGGGTTCCGGCCATTTGATCTTCTCTCTCTTTGAGCACTGGAAACAACTTGTAGACCCAGTCCCTGTCTTTTTTAATTCCTTCCTTGTCTTTGCGTAGGTAAGCTCCCATCTGCAGGTTCTCTAGAACGGTCATTTCTGAAAAGGGTCTGCGTCTTTCCGGGCAATGAACGATGCCCATTTTCACAATGTGGTATGCTTTGAGTTTGTCTATTCTCTTGCCATCGAATGTTACGGTGCCTGATAGGCGCGGGCGTTCGTTTGCACCTGGTTGAATCTCTTTCAATAGACCTGATACTGCGCGAAGTAGTGTTGTCTTCCCAGCACCGTTTGGTCCAACTGCAGCAACGAATTCTTTATCTTCAACTCTCAGGCTGACGCCATTTAGGACTAAGGCGCCGTCGTAATGGACTGTTAGGTCTTTGACCTCTAGCAATTTACATCGCTTTTCCCATGTAGACTTCAATTACTTTTTTGTTTTTTGATATTTCTTGGGGGGTTCCTTCAGCGATTTTTTCTCCATAGTGGAGCGCTATTACCCTTTCTGCCAGCTTCATTAATGCGTGGAGCTTGTGTTCCACGATGATTACTGTACGGCCGTCTAGGTGCATTCTCTGAATTGGGTGTGTTAGGTACGCTGTCTCAATTGGGCTTAGTCCACCGAAGGGCTCGTCCAACATTAGCAGCTCTGGTTCCGTCGCGAGGGCTCTGGCTATTTCAAGTCGCTTTAGATCTCCGTGGGCCAGGTTCTCGGCGGGTTCGAGCATCATTTCAGAGAGCCCCACGTCCTCTAGCATTTCCATAGCTTTTCGCTCAGGTGTTTTAAGCCATTCGATTTGCTTGTTTCCTCTAGGAGATTGAAGGGCTACTAGGACATTAGCAATGGTGGGGAGATGGCGGAACGGTCTGACGACTTGAAACGTTCTTGCGAGTCCCTTATTGACGATCTTGTGTGGCTCGAGTCCAGTGATGTTTTCGCCCTTGAATTTAATGGTTCCCGAGTCTGGTTTGATAAAGCCTGTTAATAGGTGAAATAGTGTGGTCTTGCCCGCGCCATTTGGACCAATTATGCCGACAATTTCGCCTTCATCAACTTGAAAACTGACATTGTTCAGGGCAGTTAGTCCTCCGAAACGTTTGGTCAGGTTTTCAACTTCGAGAATGTGCATAGTCAATCCTCATAGATAGGCTGTTTCTCTTTCTTTCTGTACGTTTTCCAGACATGTTTCCCTCTCTCCTCCAGCTCCCTCGCCTTCTGAAGGTCCCTGAGTTTGTCTGTTACAAACTTCGCTATGCCTCTCGGCCACTTGATAATGATGATAACAACAACAACGATAAAAATGAGCAAGTGCCATTCGAGGGGAACAGGCACCGAAATCGTCAGGACATACCTATCTAGAATCTGAAGGATGTAAGCTGCTGCTATTGGGCCATAGATCGTTCCTATTCCTCCTAGAATCGTAATGATGATGATGAGGAAGGAGTAACCGAGCGATAGCGTTGCTGGACCTGCACCGGATACAACGTGAGCAAAGAGGCCACCAGCTAGGGTTGCGAAAAGAGCGCTTGTAGCAAAAGCCAACAACTTGTACCTAGTTACATTGATTCCACAAGCTTTAGACCCCAACTCGTCATCAAGAATAGACACGAAAACGATCCCTGTCTTCGAGTTAGCGATTTTATACAATATTGTTCCTGAGACCAGTAACAAGATCAAGGTGAGAAAGTATTCTGCTACTCGTTGTTGTGATATGACGAGAAAGGGAAAAAAGCTAGAAACGGGAACGCCTGATGCACCTCCAGTTATGGGGGCAAGGGCATACAAAAGAACTATGCTACTGGCGATTAAGGGGATGACCATCGTTACTAGCGCGAGGGAGGGTCCCTTCACCCTTAGGCAGGGAAAGCCTACAAGCAGAGCGGCCAGAACGCCAAGGGCTAACGCTATAGGCATCGTTATCCATGGTGGCAACCCATAAAACTGTTCTAACAGTGCTGTAGCGTAAGCGCCGATTCCGAAGAAAAGAGCATGACCAAGACTTATTTGTCCAGCGCGGCCAACAAGAAGATCCCAGCTAGCTGCAAAGATTGCCATTATGTTTGCAAGGGTCAGCATATATAGAATGTATGATCCAAGTTGTGCTAAAGGCAGGAATATCAGAAGCAGGAAGAGCATAAAGGCCAGCAGTCTAGTTGGAACATCTATGATGTTCGTAGCGAAGCTTGTATAGACTCTCCTAAGAAAGTTTGTGGCCATTTCGATTCTCACTCGAGTTCTATATGCTTTCCAAATAACCCTTTAGGTCTAATCAAGAGGATTACTAACATGATCCCTAGAGCAACTGCGCCCTGAAGATAACCCCCTTCTGGAATCAAATAAGCGACACCAGTCTCAGCATATCCAACGATAAAGGCTCCAACAAGGCTTCCTTTGACGCTGCCTAACCCGCCGAGAATAACTATGGCAAAGGATATGGCTAGAGGCTGTTGCCACATGTACGGCTCTGCCACTAGAGTAGTCGAAGAGACGATCAATATGCCAGCTAGCGCGGCCAAGGATGTGGATATTGCCATCGTCAACATGTATAGCGTTGTTGTGTTGACCCCCATGAGCATCGCCACTTCCCGATCTTGAGCTACGGCTCTCATCGCGCTTCCAATTTTCGTTATTCTGATAAATATCAATACGACAGCGAAGAGAACCAGCGAGACTGCAAAGGCTAAAAGCCGCGAGTATGTCACTGTGGTGCCCCCAAAAGTTGCCGCTCCCTCGATAAAGGGAGGAACGGGTTGATAGTTGGGCCCAAATGCTATGAGCACTAGTTGTTGAACCATCATGGCTATACCCACCGTGACTACTATTGCAGCGAGTACGTCCCCTGTCACGGGATGCACTGTTAATCTGTATATGATGATACCTATGATGCCTAAGGAAATTGCAGCCAGAATTAAGGCCGGAGCCACCTCTAATCGAAACATGCCTAAGGGTCCAAGAGCAAAAAAAATGTAAGCTCCAAGCATGAAAAGTGCACCGTGTGCCATGTTCACTACTCTTGCCACTCCATAAATCAAGGTAAATCCGAGCGCTAGCAAACCGTAAATCGCGCCTGTTATTGCTCCTTGTACTATGATGACGGATGGATCGATCATTGCGCTCGCCAAGTCATCGCACATTGCAGAGATTTGAAATTTAAACCTTTCCACCATAATGACTGCAGTATCATTCTTTGTGTGTTAAACCAAAAAAAAAGAGAAGCTAATGGAAGAGAAGGCGATCGTCTAGTTATGAGTGTAGATGGCCAGCCTCGTTGCCGTATAGAAGAGGAAGGGGATCCACTATTTTTCCGAAGTCATAGCACACCATGGTATTATCGTTGCCGTCGATAATCTTATTACGATCCACGTCAGCTACGAATTGCCACCTTGGATGAGGAGGTACACTCGGAAGTTCAGGTTTTGACCCAAATGCATACCCTATCGCTGATATATCTGCAGTGTCGACTTTTGCTTCTTGATTAACATCGGTCGGGTACGGATACATCTTTCCAGAAACACTAGGAAGCGCGTAAATTTTCGAGTATGGTCGATCCATGGGCCATACAACCTCGAGTCTACCGGCTTGCCATTGGACCCATACAGCTCTTACATAGCCTAGTGTCCACATGGAGCCGAATTCGTTGGAATAGACGTCGTGGGTCGAAGTATATCTGAATCTGCCAAGGGTGCCCACTCGGTCGGTTAGTTCAACTATGGGTATCAAAAGGTCGGTTTTGGCTTGGTCAAACGGCGGGTGGATGCTATGAGTCTGAAGGGTCTCGCGCATTCCCATTATTGCGTCATATGCACCCCAGGCGGTGTATATTGGGGCGTGCCCAAACCTTGTATAGTATGCATCCCAGAACTGTGTTGTTGTGTAAGGAGAGCTTGATTCGGTTATTGGGCTCCTCGTCCCTGTTGATGCGAGGAAGGCTTCGTATTGGGACTTTCCTCCCGTCCAAATCCAGTAGTCGCTCATTTGGCCAAGTACGTCGATGCCAGCTGCAACGGCTTTGAGTGGATGACCCGCTAGCTGCGAGATGAAGGCCATACTGGCTGACGCTGAAAATATGTGGACGATGAGGCGAACTTGTGCTGCGTGCATAGAATCTAGATATGAACTGAAATCTAATGCATTCCATGGGGTTCGAGCAGAGTAAACTATATTGGCTTGAGGTCCCAGATAACCGCCGTAAACGAACATGTTATACATGTTGATTGTCCAATCGAGATCCTCCGCAATAACCGCAGTTTTGATGTCTAATTCAGGGTCCCCATCCAGTTGCTGTCCATACAGAGGCACCAATTTATACGGTAGGACGTATCCCTTTAGAAAGCCTAGTATGTTATATGCAAGCATAGTGTCGTTAATGGGTGTGACTCTAAACATGTATTTGTACTTGTTGTAATCACATTTCACGCATTTACCGCAAGCTTGGGGGGTACCGAACTTACCGCAGTCAATCAATTGGTTGGTAGCTGCGCCCGAGATGAAGAAGAGCTTATGATAGTTCACTGACACTTCATGCATCGGCGAAACGCACTCAGTTCTGAACCCTCCTACGACAAAGTCTACGTTCTCTCTTGTCGGGTCGCACAGTCTCTCCATTTCAGCCGCCCCCAAGTCGGGCCTCATGTCTGCAGCGTGTTCATCTCCAAGGCTTAGTGAAACATCGTACGGTGTACCATCTATGACGATACCACCATGGCTATTGATCCATTCCTTCGCTAACGTAGCCCCTTCCGTCATACCCTGCATCTGCGGCCACCCAACAGGACCTATGACTCCTATCTTTATTGTACTTGGGTTTGCTTTGACTGGAAAGGCACAGGCCATAGTTACTAGAAGCATAGTCAGCATTATTGCTACGATTGTTTTAGTTTTCACTTTCCTTTCTCCTTTCTCCTTTATTGTCTAGCAAACTAAACTTGAATCAGCGAGTTTAAAAGTCTTATGGATAACTCTTATGGAAAAGTCTTACATATAGAGATCTTGAGCTAAAATTAATCAAACTCAGTGATGAGGCACGAATCACGTTGTTCCTATACACTCTACATTGAAAGAAGAAAAATAACATGTATATCCCTGAACAACGGCCAGTGCATGAAATCTATCAAAGACTTCACCAGAAAAAGACGAAAACATACGCTTAGTGATAATCACATGGGCAGCGCGGGCCTCCTTGGCTGGACGCAACAAAAAGAGAGTCGCAACTTCCAAACCGAGTTCGATTCTCACATGCACCAAGGGCCTCATCGGAAAACAAAGCGGACTAGTCATCAGTTTCCCCTCTCTGAAGGGTGCCAGCTGGGCAGATCAGCTGAAGACCCGATGACAGTCAAGGGATAGTTGAAATGTATGAGCCAAGTATAAGTATCAAGTAGGAAAGCGTGTTTGAGTCTCTTTTTTATGTTTGTTGGTTTTTAGACTCTTTCCCTACTGCTGTTATATGTAAGACTTTTCCATAAGAGTTATCCATAAGACTTTTAAACTCGCTGATTCAAGTTTAGTTTGCTAGACAATAAAGGAGAAAGGAGAAAGGAAAGTACATGAGATTAAGTAGTGTATTTCACGGCAAAAAAAGCGTGCTTTGGGCGTTCATTATCATGGCATTGCTCGCCGGCGGAACTATGTTAAACGTAGCATCGGCCAACCCAGCAACACCGCACTTTTACGCGGACCCTGAAGAAGTCAAAGACGTTGAACCAGGCGGGAATTTCCTGATTAACGTATACGTCGCTGACGTCCCTGTAACTAAGCCAGCATATGCTTGGGAGATCTCTCTGAATTGGGATCCTGCGCTTCTAGAGTTGGACGAGATTAAGCAGGGCGACTTCCTCCATCGCTGGTATTGGGACGAGTGGGATCAGAAGTGGTACCCACTGTATCCAACAATCTTTGCTTATACTGATATGTCAGAGGCTAACCTCGACGGACAGATAAAGATCGGCTGCTCTCTTCAAGGGAATGTGCCGTGGGCGAGCGGCAACGGATGGTTGTGCAGCCTCAATTTCACTGTTGAGGCTGGAGGGCTCTGCTTCCTAAACCTCATCAACACAAAGCTATTCGATCGTCTGTGGCAAGGTTCACCAGCTCCAACCACCTACCCGAACGTCGACGGCTTCTTCTGCAATGTGGCAGCGGGCTTAACTGAATGGAAGCTGAAAGTGAATAACAGGGCTGGAATTGGCGGAGGGCACAAATCAACGGTCGGAACGGCAAACCTGCTCGAAGCTTACGCTAATAATACTGGAGCTTACGATATATACGTCCAAGCCATGTTCGAGATTATGGACAGTGCTGGCGATTTGGTAGCGATGGTTCCATCTGACATTGTGAAACTGACACCCGGAGAATCCACCATACTCGAGGGCTATTGGACTGCGGACGTATCTGGCGTCTACTACATCACGGCCTATTTGCTCTACGGCACAATGTACCAAATGATCCCGGACGGCTTCAGCAGAACGCAATCACTGAGAGTCACGTAAACTCGAACACTAACAAACCACCATTTTTTCCCCTTTTTTCAGCATTTATTTAGGGAGTCGACACTAGATGAAAAAAAGACGCACTCTTATTTTTGTCTTAGCGGCGACTCTTCTATCCACGACCGTCCTGACGGCAGATTTACCGTTCGCTAGTGCAACTGAATGGTCAGCTGAAAGTCGGCTGACCATAGACCCGAATCAGGACATGAGCCCAGCCATCTTGCAAGCTAGGGATGGAACTGTATGGGCTGTTTGGGCGTCAAATAGGATAGGGCTCTTGAACTATGAGCTATTCTATAAGACTTCATCTGATTACGGATCGAACTGGTCGCCTGATACACAGCTCACGGAAAATCCAAGTTATGATACAAGCCCGTCAATTACGCAGGCAAGTGACCGCGCCATATGGGTTGTTTGGTCATCGCTTAGAACTGGAAACTACGAGTTGTTTTACAAGACTTCTCCTAACAACGGTGCATCGTGGTCAGATGACGCTCAGCTAACGACAGACCCTAACCGCGACACAAGCCCGTCGGTTATGCAGGCTTATGACGGGAAAATCTGGGTTGTTTGGACTTCCAATAGAATTGGAAACTATGAATTGTTTTACAAGACCTTTAATGGAACTACCTGGTCCTCTGACACTCAGCTTACCACACACCATAGTATCAACCACCATCCGTCAATCATACAGGCTTATGATGGGACGATATGGGTTGTTTGGCAATCCAACAGAACCGGAAACCACGAGCTATTCTATGAGACCTATAACGGTTTAGCTTGGTCGCCTGACACTCAACTCACCAACGATCCTAATTTCGATGAGGCACCATCGATTGCCAAAGCTAGTGACGGAACGATATGGGTTGTTTGGCAATCCGACAGGCCGTCTGGAAACCAAGACGAACTCTACTATAAGATCTACAATGGTTCAGCTTGGTCTCTAGACACAGCGCTAACAGACAATCAAGCAGACGACGTAGGTCCCTCAATTGCCCAGATTGATGACAGGAGAATTTGGGTTGTGTGGCACGCACAGAGAAATGAAGATTTTGACATCTACTACAAGGCATCAAGCGCAATAATTGCTTACGACGTCGCCGTTACCAACGTCTCACCCTCGGTGAGTAGAGTGAACCAAGGAGAAACCATCTCCATCAGTGTTGTAGTCCAAAACCAAGGCGAAAGGAATGAAAACTTTGATGTCGACTGTTACGCCAACCAAACCATAGTAGGATCCGAAGGAACCACTTTAGCCAGTGGAACATCAACAACATTAACCTTCTCATGGGACACAACAGGCATCGATTATGGCAACTATACCATTAGGGCAGAAGCCAGCGTAGTTTCTGGCGAAATCGACACCGCTGATAACCTGTACACTGATAGTAAGGTCACGGTCACATTTCCAGGCGATGTGAACGGCGACTTCACCGTCAACATTGACGATTTGATTCGGCTCAACCAAGCATTCGGTTCTACACCCGGAAGCCCCAGTTGGGATCAGTACGCCGACATAAACAGCGACAACGTAGTAAACGTGTTAGACGTGTTTCTACTAGGCAAAAAATACGGGTAAAACGAACTGTTGAGGGCTGACTATGTGAGTACATTAAGGTATGGAATTTTCCTCAAGAAAATGTTGAGAGGAAAAGATTCCTAGTCCTGGAAACTTGTGAGCTCAGTTGAGTCGACTTTTATGTGAAATATTAATAGAATGTAGTTCCATAAATCTTAATTGTTTGATAGAATAATGTGTGTGTAGGGAGAGAGGAAAGTAGGATGAAATTAGGGAACCCATTGGGGCTGTCCATCCTCATAATACTGATTGCCGACATAAGCATGATATCGATGATACCTATTGTGAACGTAGCTCTGGCTAACCCCGCAACAATCATCTACGTGAATCCTGCACAAGTCAGCGGTACTCCGCCAGGCAGTAACTTGCCCAAGATTTATGTAAACGTCACCGACGCTCCCTTAACATATTCTTGGGAGATCCATCTAGAATGGGATTCCGCTCTTCTGAATTTGAGCAGAGTCACTGAGACCGAGTTCCTCAAGCGTGGCATGTATACTACTAGCTTTCAGTATACCCAACTAGATGAGGCTAACCTCAACGGAGAGATAGTCATCAGTTGCTCTCTTCAGGGGAGTGTGCCCTGGGCGAGCGGCAACGGAGGGCTGTGCTGGCTCGGTTTTAAAGTTAAGCCTTCTGCTTATGGAAGCACACTACTAAACCTTGAGAAAACACGTCTGGCAGACCATCTTGAAGGGGACCCACCGTATCAGTATCCGGCTTACACCTACTACCCAAATACTGACGGTTTCTTCTACAATGCGGCCACACCAATACACGACATAAGGGTTAGTCACGTCATGGCGTTTGACACATCGGTGCCTTTGGGCCAGGTTGCAAGAATCAACGTTACTATCTTGAATGAGGGAACTGTGACTGATACATGTGACATTTATGTTTACGCCGACATAGATCCAGCTGTCATCGGCGACGAAATCACCATAGCCCACACTTCTCAATCAATCAGCGGGGCGGGCAACTCCGAAGCTCGTAGTTTCACTTATAAGGTCCTATGGAACACAGCAGGCTGCTCAAAGGTCGGCTACACCATAAGCGCACGTGTGCCAGCTGTTACTGGTGAAGTGGACACAGCTGACAACACCCGAATCGACGGCGTTGTGTGGATAAGAAAAATGCTCGGTGACGTGAACGGTGACGATGTGGTTGACTTTGACGATTTGATCCTCTTTAGCGAGGCCTACGGATCTATGCTAGGGGATCTCAACTATGATGATGACTGCGACTTTAACGTCGACGCCAAGGTTGACGTTTATGACCTGTTCCCCCTAGGTAAGGCTTACGGATAGCTTGGGGATTTCCACTGGGGTGAAGACTGCGACTTTAACGTCGACGCCAAGGTTCCGGAGTACAATAGTTGCCTCAGCCCTTTTCGATCAGATGACTCGCACCAGAGAACAACGATATTTACGGAATCGGAAAATTTATTTGACATAGATGATCCATACTAGCCTCTGGTGGGAACTTGGAGGAAAGTTTCGTTTGCATCGAAGAGAAGAGCCTTCTTTTAGTGCTCCTTATCGCACTCTCACTAGTCAACACAAGTAAAGTGAGTGTAACCTCTGCCTCGCCTGCGACACAGCTTCTTGTGGACCCTCCGGAGGTCTCGGGCGTTATGCCTCCGAATGAATTTTTGATCACCATGAACGTCACAGAAGCCCCAGAAACCTTTTCGTGGGAGATTTCTCTAAGTTGGGATCCCGAGCTTCTGAATTTGACTTACATTAAGGAGGGCGACTTCCTTCATCGATGGGTGTGGGATGAGTTCGAGGAGGCGTGGGTTCCAAAGTATTCAACCAGCTTTCTTTATCCCCCATTGAATGAAACTAATCTCAACGGAAAGACAATTGTCAGCTGCTCTCTTAAAGGCGCCCTGCCTACGAGCGAGTGGGCGAGTGGCAACGGATGGTTGTGCAGCCTAGGTTTCAAAGTTAAGGCTCAGAGCAGTTGCATACTAGACCTCTTCGACACGCGTTTATGGGACCATATGTCAGAGGGTTATCCTGCTTACACCTACTACCCGAGCATAGACGGCTTCTTCTACAATGTGGACATCCACGACATAGCTGTAACCAACATCGTACTATCCGCGACCCAGGCAAACGCTGGCGATAACGTAGCCATGAACGTGACCGTTCGAAATAAGGGCATCTTCGACGAAACCTTCAATTGTTCACTATATGCCGATCTCGATACATCCGTCGTAGCCGACGAGATCAACATTGGAATGCAAACCGGCATAACTATAGGAAAGGGAGCCTCAACAACCGTACCTTTCACTTGGGATACTAAAGGAGTCGCTGGGGGCAATTACACGATAAGCGCTAAGGCGATTGCTGCCGTAGATGATAATCCAGACGACAATCTCTTCACAGGCGGCACAGTCAAAATAGAAGGGACTTCAACTACTACGGATATTCTTTCGTACCTTCCGTATATTGCGGCTGCAGTAGCGGCAGCAGTAGTCGTTGTGGCAGTAGCGGTCTACTTCATGAAGTTTAGGAAAAAAGAGTAGCAGGCAAAAGATCACAGCTCAGCTTCTTTTTTCAGAAACAAGAAAGCGAGTTGAGTATGCTTAAGGCAAGTGGTTTTTTCTTTTCTGATGAGTTTCTCTTCCTTTTTTTCAGCAAATGCGGAATAGTAATCCTCAATACCCCGTCAGAATTCAACACTTCTTTCAGCGACCACGCTGTAATAACCATAACAAAAACTGTGGGATCGCCAAAACCCATAATCGCCCCTCGAGCAGTAGCGTATGTGAGAACGAAGGAACCACTCCTGTAAGACCAGGTCTCTCTTTTCATGACGTAAAAAACTATGGAAAACAATTCCACAATTTTTAAATTGTTTGAAACGATAGTGTTCTTGATGAAAAGAGAGAGTGGAATGATTATGAAATCAAACGAGAAGCTTTTGTGGGCATCCCTCAAGATGATGCTCCTCGTCGGCATGACTACAATAGCAATGATGCCTGCTGTAAACGTAGCTTCAGCTTCTCCTGGAACACAATTTTTTGTGGATCCCTCGGAAGTCAGAGATATCATGCCTGGAAATAATTTCATGATCAATGTAAGCGTCACAGAAGCTCCTTCAACATATGCTTGGGAGATCTATCTAAGTTGGGATCCCGTGCTTCTGAATTTGACCTACGTTAAGGAGGGTGACTTCCTCCACCGCTGGATTTGGGACGAGTGGGAAGAGAAGTGGATTCCACTATATCCGACAACCTTCATTCATTTTCCCCTCTCATTAGATGAGGCTAACCTCAACGGACAGATAAAGATCGGCTGCTCGCTTGCCCAAGGCACAGACCCGTGGGCGAGCGGCAACGGATGGTTGTGCAGCCTAGGTTTCAAAGTTAAGGCTCAGGGCAGCTCCATACTAGACCTCTTCGACACGCGGTTATGGGACTATATATGGGCATCAACACCAGGTGCCACTTACTACCCGAACCTAGACGGCTTCTTCTTCAATGCCCGGTTCCACAACATAGGTTTAGATGACATTGCGCCAGATGTTCTCCAAGTGCAAGGAGGCGCCCCCCTACCCATCAGAGTAACCGTTGCGAACAAAGGCAACTACACCGAGACGAGCGAAACCTTCAACGTCACCGTTTACGCAGACACCATCGTCTATACATACGACTATGACCCTAGCGATTGGATTAAAAGAACGACGCTGGTCATTGGTGACGAGATCACCATCGGAACGCAGACCGTGACCGAGCCATTGGCTCCAGGCGCCACAACCATCTTAACCTTCACCTGGAACACGGAAGGAGTCGCATGGGGCTATTACACAATAAGTGCAGAGGTAAAAGGAGACGATGACACAAGAGACAACATATTCATCGACAGCGAAGTTTCCATTTTCCCCCCGATAGAAGATGTCGCGGTCACCGACGTTAGTACAAATACCACATCTGTGAAAATAGGAGAGCCAGTGTCGATTAACGCGACCGTTGCCAACCAAGGTTACAAAACCGAAACCTTCGATGTCACCGCTTATTATGGCGATATTTCCATTGAAACACAGACAATCTCCAACTTAGCTCCAGGCAAACAAGAAAACCTCCAATTCTTATGGAACACAACATTTGCTCCTGCAGGCGTCTACACCATAAGTGCGAAGGTCGCTCTGGACACGGACGTAAACGCAACAAACGATGAATTCATAAATGGCAACGTGGATGTGCAGCGAGAAGCAGGATGGCCTATCGCTAACTTCACCTATTCAGTCCAGAAGCCCCTTATCAACCAAACGATCACCTTTACATCCACATCCTACGACGAGGATGGGTACATTGAAAGCTGGGCATGGGACTTCAACAACGACGGTATCATCGATGCCGCTACTGAGACGGCAACATGGGACTACACGCAAGCTGGCTACTATAAGGTAAGGTTATTAGTTGATGACAACGACACGCTGACGCCGGCATGTGGTGTAGAGAAAATGATAACCGTCTACGCCCGTCCCATAGCTAGTTTCACCTTTTCTCCTGAAAAGCCCGTGGAGATCGTCAATCAAGTAGTGACTTTTAACGCCTCCGCCTCCTACGACTCCGACGGCACAATAGTCAATTATTCCTGGGATTTCGGCGACGACCAAACGGGCAGTGGCAAAGTCGTGACTCACACTTACACCACCTTTGGATACTATACCGTCACACTGAACGTCACTGATAACGACGGTTTAAACGGAACACAGTCATTGAAAGTGCAAGTCTATGCCCGTCCCATAGCTAGTTTCACCTATTCTCCCCAGAACCCCCTCATCAATCAAGTAGTGACTTTTAACGCCTCCGCCTCCTACGACTCCGACGGCACAATAGTCAATTATTCCTGGGATTTCGGCGACGACCAAACGGGCAGTGGCAAAGTCGTGACTCACACTTACACCACCTTTGGATACTATACCGTCACACTGAACGTCACTGATAACGACGGTTTGAGCAGCGAACCAAAAAGATTGGAAGTGCAGATGATACAAGCCCCGTCAGCCTCTTTCACGTTCACACCTTCCTCCCCCAAAGTCTTCGAGATTATCACTTTCAATGCCTCATCCTCCACACCCAATGGAGGCTCCGTCACTAGATACTATTGGGACTTTGGCGACGGCACCATCGCCAACGAGACTGACCCTATCACCACTCACTCGTACACTCCCGCTGACACTTACACAGTCACCCTAACCATCACCGACAGCGAGGGTCTAACCGCCACCGCCACGCAGTCCGTTGCCGCTGAAAAGCTAAGCAGCACAGCCTCAATCGATGTTGCTCCATCATCCATCACAAGAGGCGAGAGCGTCACAATCACAGGATCTATCACCCCAGAACGCAAAGGAGTAACTGTGACAATCCTGTACCGGTTAAGTGGGGAAGAAACCTGGACCGTCCTCGACACAGTGACAACAGGTGATAACAGCCAATACTCACACGATTGGACTCCCACAGCGGCTGGAACCTTTGAAATAAAAGCCAGTTGGAATGGCGACCTCAACACGGTAGGCGACGAAAGTGATATAAAAACCATCACAGTCCAAGAGGCATCGACGATGCCAGACCCAACTTTGTTCATGATTGTTGGTATAATCATAGTCATTGCAGTAGCAGTTGCCGTCTACTTCATAAGGTTCAGAAAACAAAAGACCCCAAGCCCAACGGGAACCCCTTCCTAACCAATAGCTCACGAAAAATAATCTACCATTCGCATCCCTACTCTGTCCACACAAAATAAAATACGACTTTGAGCAAAAACCACTTCGGTATTATTACAATTTCCAAGCAAAAGTTAACGACTCACAAAAGTTCAGAACGCCACCAACATCCAGAGAAGTTGTTGTAGCAAACCTACCACCGTCAACAACAACTTCGAAACACGCAGCCCGCAGCCTACCACACCTCAGCCAACCATTGAAAGAAGTTGTACAGCACAGTTCAGCGTGTACAACTACAACAAAACACTCAGCCGCACACGCATCCTAAATGATGTCGTCACTTGGAACAGTCATACGACGATGACCACACAGCTTCAACCAGATCAATACGTGATGATGATGCTATAGCGCGAGTCAAGGCTAACACGCACACTATTGCCGCAGCAGACGGATCATGAACTGACGAAAGAAGCAACCGACGCCAAAAAGCATTTTTCACGATGACAAGCTTTTAACTAAATGAGACAAATCTAGGTACACGAGGCGCTGCAACATGTCGTTTCAATACACCGTATACAATAAGGAAGACCGCATAGCTTGGGTGACCCTAAATCGACCCGAAGCCCTAAACGCCCTAAACAGCGGTCTCTGGCGCGAAATCTATCAACGCCTCGACATGGCAGAAAAAGACGAAGACATACGAGTAATTGCCATAACAGGTGCAGGCAGAGCCTTCTCAGCCGGAGACGACATAAAAGAAGTCTCAACCCTGAAAGCTCCCTCAGATATCAGAAACTTCTTCATCAACTACGCTGCACCGACCATAGCGAAAATCATCCAACTATCAAAACCCATAATCGCCTCCGTAAACGGACTGGCATTTGGCGGCGGCTGCGAACTAGCCATACTCTGTGACTTAGTTATAGCTTCAGAGAATGCGTTATTTGCAGTGCCCGAAGCCCGTGTAGGCGCCTATCCACCCATAGCATGCGCCATAGGAGTCTACTTCACGGGCAAACTTAACCTAAGCATGTTGGCACTAACTGGAGAGCCAATAACAGCCAACGAGGCACAACGGATAGGACTTGTGAACAAAGTGGTGCCAAGCGACAAGTTAAGAGACGTTACTAAGGAGCTCGCAGAAAAAATAATGCTTTCAGCGCCATCGTCAATTAAGGCCATAAAGAAGATGTTGAACAGAAAATTCCAGCCAGAAGACCTAGAACAAGCAGTCGAGACACTGATTGCACTCCTTGAAACTGAAGAAGGAAGAGAAGGACACAAAGCCTTTGTCGAAAAAAAGCCGCCAAAGTGGATAAGTGAAAAATAGAATCTATAATGTTCAGACCCTAACTGCTATCCTCGATTCCAGCAAGAACCTTTGCCAGTTTCTTTTTGGAATCAATGTCCACTTCTCTTGCGATCATGATTCTCTGCGCCTGAGGCGAGCCAGCTCCATGCATGGACTCAGTTCGATAGGCAACTGCACCAAGTCCAACAGAGAGGTTCTCTATAAGCCTTAACATGCGAAGCCTAGATTCTGTTGGAACTTTTTCAATGCCCTTCAAGTATTTCTCAACATATTTTCCAACCTCGGGGCTTCTGAAATCCATCTCAGATGGCGCTGTCACCATCAGGCCACCAGCAATGTCCTCGGCTAATCGGGCGATTTCATAGGGAAATCTCGTTACGTTTTGCTTGCAGATGTTTGCTAACAATATGTTGACCAGATAAGTTCCCGAGGCCGTTTTGCATCCTTCTGCTGAACATGCTATTCCACAGGCATACAGATTTTCGTTTAGATGGTTCATTTCAACGAGTTTGTCCCTTATGTGTGAGGCTTCTTGGACCCCATTATATTCGGCGATCGCTGCCGCAGCGCCTATAAGTACGTCGCCAACGCCAGGTTTACAGCCGCCGTAGCTTTGCCTGTGATAAGCTGCGAACCTCTCTACAAGGGGTAGAGTATACTCGCATTCCCCAGCCATGAAAACCCTCTCCCAAGGTACAAAGACATTATCGAAGATAATCATCGCCTCCTGTCCACCGTAATTAGCATTGCCTACATCCATCTTCCCGCTTTCAAGTTTCCTCTGGTCGCACGGTTGCCTACCGTATATGTATATCAATCCTTCAGCGTCACTTGGAACTGCAAATGAAACAGCATAGTCCTTGTCACGCTCCGCCATGGTTCTCGTCGGCATCACAATAACTTCATGGGAGTTAACAGCGCCTGTCTGATGAACCTTAGAGCCTTTAACAACTATGCCATCAGCCCTTTTCTCAACAATCCTCAAATACAGATCCGGATCCGCTTGCTGACTGGGTGCCAGATTTCTATTCCCCTTAGGATCTGTCATTGCTCCACAGCAGACAAGGTCATTTTTCTGAACATGCCTAAGGAATTCGACGAATCTTCCGTAATATTCCGTCTTAGATTTCTGATCCATTTCATACGTGACACAGGAGAGGGCGTTAAGGGCATCCATGCCAACACATCTCTGAAAACAAGCCCCAGTCTTTTGACCTAGAAGTCTAAACAATTTCACTTTATTGACCAGATCTTCAGTGCTTTGATGTATATGGGTGAACCGATTGATTCTGTCCCCAGTTAGGTGAGATCTTGCAGTAGCGAGACTCTCATACTTTTTATCATGTGCTATGTCATAGGTCATTGAGATGGAATTAATAGACGGCTTGATAATAGGATGGTCAGCCGGATTTTTTATCTTCTGACCAAACATGTAAACCTTAATCTTTCTCTTGCGCAGGCCTTCAACGTATTCTTTGCCGCTTTTCAACATGATTCAAAGACGCTCCTATCAGTCATGCATCATTTTCTCACTTAAAAAGCTAAGTTGAGAGTTCTAAGGATGCCGACAAGCGAGGCAGATGGCGGAAAACACTTAGCGATCATCCTCTAGTAATAACCTTTCCTGCTATCCCAATGCCACACATGTTCTGCTAGATTACTCTTCTTCTTGGATTATGGCGACTTCTTCCTCACTATATTTCAATATGCTTCCATAGACCTCTTTGTTGCTGCATCCAACTGTTGAGTCTAGCCACTGAATCCTGCTTGGCGTTTCTGATAGGTTCAGTGGAGTCCTTGGTATTTTGACCTTGCCGATTCTTGGGTGTTCCACGTCGATGAAAAGCTTTCTCGCTAAGACCTGCGGGTCTTTAAACATCTCGTCAGTGTTCTGGACAGGTGCGCACACGACGCCTTCGTTGGCATTCACTCAGTTTTCATCTTAAATGTTTCCTAAGCAAAGGGAGCGCGGAGATTCACTAGGACCACATGAGTTTGCCTCGGCTCAAGTTTTGGGAGTGGAAACGGTGGACGTAAATGAAAGTGCTTTGAATATGCATGTGCACGCAAAGTCTTATCAGCATTAATGCAAATGGCAATAGCTGTGCTCGGAGGATGGTTTCCTGGAGAACTTGGAAAAATGGATGAATATCGGAAGGACGTTTGAGGAAATGCTTAGACCTCAAACCTATCCACTAGCAGTAAAATTGGTTAGAGATGAATCCGAATTTCCAGAGAAAACGCGAAGACCAGAACAAAAACTAGCCGTCTGCCAGGCTGTAACCATAACCCGCAGATATGGTTGGACCATGGGAATGACCGAAAACGACAGTGGGTGCCCAGGAGCCAGCCTAGCCTATGGCTGGACCAAACTCGCCAGCGAAGACGCAATGATACAATTTTTCACAGGGGTCGGATACGCTTCAGATGAGGCTGTGGCGAGAAAAATCTTGGAGAACATCGATCATTTGGAGCCAGGCAGATGTAAAGGCTTGGTTGTTTCGCCTCTGACTAGGACGAAAATTGTTCCAGACGTGATTCTGATTTATGGAAATCCCGCTCAAGTCATGCGGTTAATTCAGGGTGCAATGTACAAGGAAGGAAAGAGAGTGAGGAGTGAATTGGCTGGAATCGCTGCCTCCTGCACCAGTGGAATCATTCGGGCATTTAACACAGGCGAATATCAAGTCGTGTTACCTGGAAACGGAGACCGTGTTTTTGCAGTTACGTACGATAACGAGATGTTATTTGCAATCCCAGCAGCAAGAGCCAACGAGATAATAGAGGGAATGAAAGGGCAACGATTTGCAAGATATCCTATTCCAACTGTTCTTTCGATGCCCCCCAATTTCCCTGGACTCTGATTGGGTACAAACGCCCAAACCAAAAAAATCTAAGTTCTTTACGAGCTCGCCACAGCTTTCTTGACTTCTTCTATCGCTGTCTCGTCTTCTATCGTCGAATAATCCTCAAGCGGCTTGTCCATGATTATTGCCTTGATGAGCCGCCGCATTATCTTCCCGCTTCTAGTCTTGGGTAGCTTGCTCACGAAAAACACATCGCTGACAATCACTATTGGACCCAGAGTCTTCTTTACTAATTCCTTCAGCGAATGCTCAAGAGCTTCGCTTGGTTCGTTTCCGGCTTTTAGCACAACTAATGCACACGCCGTTTCGCCCCTCAACGAATCAGGGCGTCCAACAACGGCTGTCTCGGCAACACATGGATGCTGAAGCAAGGCACTTTCAATCTCGACTGTGCCAATCCTGTGGGCTGAAATCTTGATGACTTCGTCAATTCGCCCCAAGAACCAGATATAACCATCCTTGTCTTTCATCGCTGCGTCGCCAGAATAGTAGACGTTCGGAATGCGGTTCCAGTAATCTTGAAAATAACGTTCACTATCCCGCCAAAGTGTTGGAGTCAAGCCTGGGAAAGGCCGTTTGCAAACAAATGTGCCCTTTACACCAGCTGGAACAGGTTTCCCTTCGTCATCGACGATTTCTGCGTCAATCCCAGGAAGCGGAATCGTTGCCGAGCCAGGTTTAATCGGCATCAAAGCTATGCCATAGGGGTTGCCAACCATCGGTCCACCGCTTTCAGTCTGCCACATATGGTCAATGACGGGTATTCTGTCTTCAAAAACCTCTTTTTGAAGCCACTCCCACACTGGAGGATTCAAGACTTCTCCAGCACATGCAACAAGCTTAACCGAACTCAGGTCGTGTTTCTGAGGCCAATCGTCGCCGTATCTCATCAAAGTGCGAGCGCCCGTTGGCGATATCCAGAGTTTTGTGACTCGGTTTTTCTCAACTATTTGCCACCATATGTCTGGCGTCGGATAATCTGGAACGCCCTCAAACATTATCGTGGAGCAACCGAATAACAAGGGTGCATAGACAACGTAGCTGTGACCAACGATCCAACCGATGTCTGAAGTAGACCACCACACATCGTTTTCATGCATGCCATAAACCCATTTGCCCATGGCGTAGATGTAAACCTGATAACTTCCATGCGGTTGAATTATACCCTTGGGTTTAGCCATGGTCCCAGAAGTATGAAGCATGAAAGCGGGTTCATCTGCCCGCGTCTTTTCAGCGTTGGCTTTCACAGCCTTTCCTTTCTCAAGCGCTTCCTCCCAAAGCACATCTCTACTAGGAATCATGCAGGGATGACTTTCGCCGCGTTTCAAGACGATGACTTTTTCCACATTCTTCCTGCTCACTTTGAGTGCTTCGTCCACAACTTCTTTGAGATTTGTCACGCTGCCTCGTCTGTAGCCAACATCAACCGTGACAACGATTTTGGGCTCCGCGTCTGATATCCGATCCGCCAAGGCTCCGTATCCGAATCCGCCGAAAACAACCGAGTGAATTGCCCCAATTCGAGTCGTCGCCAGCATCGCAACGGCAGCTTCTGGAACCATAGGCATGTAAATGGTCACCCTGTCCCGCCTTCCGACTCCGAAAGCCTTCAGAGCAGAGGCAAAAAGTTCAACCTCGTGCAAAAGCTGGCTGTAGGTCAAGACGCGGCTTGGTTGGCCTTCGCCGTTCTCCCATATTATGGCAGTATGGTTGCCCCTCCCTCTTTGGATGTTGCGCTCCAGACAATTGTAGGCTAGGTTTGTCAATCCGCCTTTAAACCATGTAAAGCTTGGATAATTCCATTCGAAGACCTTGTCCCAACGTTTGAACCAGTGAAGCTCCTCGGCGATCTCTCCCCAGAAGCCTTCAGGATCTTCTAAGGCTCTCTTAAGCGAGAATTTCACCTGAAGCGGATAGTCAACTTTGGCAGCTGATCCTTGAGTGGTTGGCATAATTACTTCCCTGTAGACCACACGCATAAATTTCAAAGAAATCTCAGAAAGGGCTTCAAGTTTATATTCCTTTTCTTGTTCGTTGCGCGCATGCACAGCAAGATAGATATTCTTAGATCTCAAAGGAAAAATAGCATTCCGGACTTGGTGAAAAGTGTTGAGAAAATGTGTAGTTGTTGATGCGGTGCGGACTCCCATAGGAAAATCAGGCTGGAACGGTATGAAGAAAGGTGGGCAGTTCGCCAATGTCTCTGCTCAAGTTCTTCTGGGGTCAGCGGTCGCCGAGGTGGTGAGGCGCGTTAGGAACAGATCTAGTGAATTTGACCCAAGAGAGATCGAGGACATAGCAGTCGGATGCTTGAGTCAGATTGGAGAACAGGGTGGAAATCTTGGAAGACTTGTAGTTTTCTTGGCCGACCTTCCAGATGACATCGCTGGGATGACAATTGACAGATACTGCAATGCTGGACTGCAGGCCATAAATTCGATGGCACAGGCAATCCTGTCAGGATGCGGTGATATAATGATAGCTGCGGGGGTTGAGCACATGTCTCACTACCCCATGATGTCAAGCATCAGTGCCGCCGAGGCTGCTGGATACCCAGTGTTGGTTAGCGACAAGATATACGAAAGAAACGTTTTTACTCCCATGGGTGTGGCAGCGGATCTGGTGGCTAAGAAATACAATATAACACGTGAAGATTGTGACAAATTCGCTCTTTGGAGCCACCAAAAAGCCACAAAGGCGCTTAGGGATAAGAAGTGGTACAGTGAAAGAATTGCACCAGTAAAGACTGCAAACCCTGACGGAACGATAAGAACAATCGATGTAGATGAGACTGTTAGAACTCAATCACTGGACGAACCAGATATTGCATACTCAAAACTCTCGTCTCTTGAACCACGATTCACTTCTGATGGAGTTCACACAGCGGGCAATTCCTCCCAAATAGTAGATGGAGCAGCTGCGGCAATGGTGATGTCTGAAGAGAAAGCTGATGAATTAGGGCTGAAACCCATGGCTACGGTTAAATCTATGGCAGTAGCTGGGGACGAGCCTAGCATAATGCTCCTAGGCCCGATTCCTGCCATGAGAAAAGCGCTGAAGAGAGCTGGCAACTTAACAATGGGCGACATGAATGTAATAGAGCCCAACGAAGCCTTTGCAAGTCCACCTCTTGCCTTTGCAAAAGAGTTCGGGTACGCCTATGACGACCCTAGGGTCAATCCAACTGGAGGTGCAATTGCCTTTGGGCATCCCATAGGAGCATCTGGGGTAATATACTTCATTGAAATGATTTACGAGATGCAAAGAAAAGGTCTCCGATATGGGATTGAAACCCTCTGCGGGGGTGGCGGAGTAGGCATTGCGACAATTGTGGAAAGAGAAAAGTAACAGAAGCTGAAGGCATTATGAGAACTCAAGAACATAAAAAAGCCGATCTTCTATCCTCCTCCACTGCCTCAAAAAAGGGGGAGCTGCGACATTGATGTTAAAGTTAGCCTGTGGAGAAAAGAGAACGGACTCTAACCTTGACATTAACCAAAAACCTTTAGCTTGGATAGAAATGCTTTCGGAGAACTTGTGATAGCAATTCTTTGCCACAAACCATGAGGAAGCGCAAAGTCTTATAGAAACTGGCTTTGAATATGTCACGGACATGCGAATCGGAGAAATGAGCTACAAACTGTTTAGGAGGAGAAAGTCTTGGAAAACCAACTAGGTATAGGAGACTTGAAGGCAGTTAAACGAACATCAACGGGATACGTTTTAGAGAACGGCATGGAAATAGAGGATACGTTCGCCGAAATGTTTCCAATGTGGGCTGGACGAGTCTTAATCACGGCTGAAAACGAAAAATGGGCTCTGACCGCAGCTAAAACCGCCACAGGTTTTGGAACCTCAATCATCATGTCGCCGGCTGAAGCAGGAATCGAAGCCATTGCACCTGCGGACAAGACCCCAGACGGAAGAACTGGCGTCATCATTCAAATCTATCACCGCAGCAGGCTAGACCTGAAATCTCAAATGATCCTCAGAATCGGACAATGCGTGATGACGTGCCCGACAACCGCAGCTTTCGACGCGTTGCCTCAGGCTAAGAGGAGGATGAAAGTAGGACGAAGCCTCCGCTACTTTGGCGACGGCTTCCAGAAAAGAGACACCTTATTTGAGCGTCGCGTTTGGCGCATTCCAGTGATGGAAAGCGAGTTCATCGTTGAAGACCGTTTTGGGACTGTCAGCGCTATCGGAGGCGGAAACTTCCTGATTATGGCTGAGAATCAAAAAGCAGGTTTACAGGCGGCTGAGGAGGCCGTGAACGCCATCAACCAGTTACGTGAAAGTGTGATTCTGCCCTTTCCAGGCGGCGTCTGCCGCTCAGGCTCAAAGGCGGGCTCGTTGAAATACAAACTGAAGGCTTCAACATTCCATCAATTCTGCCCCAAATTGAAGAAACTTGTGCCAGATTCCCGCGTCCCAGACAACGTGAACACGATCTATGAGATCGTAATTGACGGACTGAGCTTGGATTCAATTAAGCGAGCTATGACTGCAGGCATTAGGGCAGCGATTAAAGTTCCGAGTGTGCTAAGGATCTCAGCTGGCAACTACGGAGGCAAACTCGGTCAATACAGAGCTGATCTGAAAGAAGTTCTCAGCTTGCAGACAGCGGTTTAGGGTGCGTGCCTAAGAGAACCTTGCGTCTTGTAGTGGCGGTTACCGGAGCTAGCGGCGTAATTTACGGCAAACGCCTTCTGGAAACACTAAAGAAAAAGAGAATCGAGACACATCTAATCGTGAGCAGAGCAGCCGAGAAGGTAATAGAACACGAACTCGGATTGAGCAAAAAGGACTTCGCGAAACTCGCGAATCACGTCTACGACACCGACGAGCTTACAGCTCCGTTGATGAGCGGATCATTCAAAACCGACGGCATGATAATAATTCCCTGTTCGATGAAAACTCTAGCCGGCATTGCACACGGATTCGCGGACAACCTCATTCTGAGGGCAGCTGACGTAGCATTGAAGGAAAAAAGATGCCTCGTCGTTGTGCCACGCGAAACACCGTTGAACACAGTTCATCTACGCAACATGCTAGCAGTAGCAGAGTTAGGAGTCTACGTTGTTCCAGCCATGCCCGCCTTCTATCACGAGCCTGAGAAAATCGATGATTTGGTGAATTTTGTCGTAGGACGAGTCTTAGACTGCTTCGGCGTTGAGCACAGGTTGTTCAAGCGCTACTCAGGCATGAAGACAAGGGGCTAAACGGCCAGTTGAAACTTGTCCGTTTCAGATTAGCGAAAAGAGAGTCATACGGCGTTCAAACTGACAAAAACCAAATCTTAGACCTACCCGCCTTGTCCCAGATAATGAAACAGACTCTCCCATCAAGACTTGAAGATTTGATTCTTCTAGGCAACAAAGCCTTAGCCGATGTCAAGTGTCTCATCGACACCGCCAAGGAAAAAGACAAAACGAAGGCAACCGTGAATCCCGAAGATGCACAAGTGCTTGCACCCATCATCTCTCCCCCGAAAATAGTCTGTCTCGGCTTGAACTATCGCGACCACATTGCAGAGCAAAACGCTGCTCTCCCAGAAGACTTGATCATTTTCATGAAACCTCGAACAGCAGTTATCGGTCCAGAGGATGCCATAGTCAAGCCAGCTTTCGTGGAGAAACTAGACTATGAGGCAGAGCTAGCAATCATAATCGGCAGGAAAGGAAGAAACATCAGGTCCGAAGACGCCAAACGCCACGTTTTTGGCTACACGTGCTTCAACGATGTTTCGGCAAGAGACATTCAATTCAAGGACAAGCAATGGACACGGGGAAAGAGCTTCGACACTTTTGCGCCAATGGGACCGTGCATTACCAAAGCTGACCAGATAGGCAACCCAAGCAACCTATGGATTCGCACGCATGTCAATGGTGAACTACGCCAGAACTCCTCAACAAGCAACATGGTTTTCAACGTTTACCAGATAGTGCAGAAACTCAGCCAAGTCATGACTCTTGAACCATGCGACGTAATAGCCACAGGCACGCCGGCTGGTGTAGGATTCGCCACGAAGCCGATGCCCAAATTCCTGAAATCAGGAGATTCTATCCAGATAGACATCGAAAACATCGGAATTTTACGGAATAGGATTGTGGAAGCGGGTTCAGCTACTTGATCTCCAGCTCCCCGGTCTCATGCTGAAGACACATGGAAGATAATTCCACAAGATTCAAATCAAGACTGGACCGTATATGTAAAGTGCGTGTAATAGAGTGGAAAGGAGAGATGAAAATGTATACTATGTCAACAAGCCCATTTGACAAACTGAATCTCAAAGCAGCAATGTTAATGCCAATTCTGATACTGTCAATGTTCACGGTAGTTCCATTAGTGAACAGCCAAGTCTTACCAAGCGTTGCGAAAATATCCCCAACACTGTTTGAAGAGATGGCGAAGGCAGGTGAATCCGTCGATGTGCTAGTCAAGACGTTTACAAACGATTACTCAGCTGTAGTCAAACAGATAGAGGATCTTGGAGGAGAAATTGGACACTTGTTCAAATACGTGAGCGGGTTGTCCGCGTCTCTGCCAGCCAGCAACATACTGGAACTGAGCAGAAACAACCTCGTCGAGAGAATATACTACGACGCAGAACGCAAACTCTCAAGCGGCAGCGAATCCATTGTGGGAACGCGAAGTTCAGACGACATTGACGCTCTCTTGACCAAGCCTACTCTCATGAATTCCAAAGAATACGTGCCCGTATCGGTTAAGCCCACTGATTTAGCGTCGATCGAGCCAGCCAACTACTGGAACCCAACAGCTATGGGTGCAGAGGGAATATGGGAAGAAACGAACTATGGTGCAGGCTCGCTTGTCGTGATCATCGACACTGGCATCTGGACTGAACACTTTATGTTTGCAGGAACAGACATAATCGGCGGAGTTGACTTAAGCTATGACATTGGTGATCCAACTTATGAAGGATGGAGCAACATCAACAACCACTTCCACGGATCACACGTTGCGGGTATCGTTGCAAGCACAGGCGGCATAATCGTTCCGCCCACAGACCCCTTGGCACAAGCCATTGAACTGTACACAGGCACCACCCTTCCTCCGGCTGATCCATATGGCTATCCGGGATGGAAACTGATATGGCTTCTGGGAATGGCTCCTTACGCAAGTCTGTACATAGTCAAGGTCTTTGATCACACAGGCGGGTCTGTACCAGAATCGATGATTATCGCTGGAATGGAGCATGCTCTTGACCTAAAACTGATTGAAGGACTTGACGTAGACGCGGTCAGCATGAGCATCGGCGGGCCAACAGTCTTTGATGGAAGAGACGTTGAAGACCAACTGGTGAACACCATAACTGGAAACAGAATAACCTTGGTGGCTGCTGCAGGTAACAGTGGACCAGCTTCAATGACGATAGAGTCTCCGGGTTCTGCCTACACAGCGATTTCTGTGGGTGCTGCTGCTACTCCTGTTCAGACTCGTGTGTACTGGGATTACTTCTACGAGTGGCCAGGCATTGGATACTATTTGTACACCACAGATGAAGTGCAGATGTACTCTTTCAGCAGTCGAGGACCAACATCGGATGGACGATCTAAACCGACTTTGTCTGCAACTGGCATCTTTGTTCTGTCTGCTTTGACCGGCGGGCAGTATATCGGCTGGGTTTCTGGAACCTCTATGGCTACTCCAGCTGTGGCAGGCTCGGTGGCTCTTCTCAATGCCTTTGCAGAGACAGCGACTGGAAAATGGAAGGGATTGAAAGCTGCTACTCCTGAAGATTATAAGCAAGCCCTAGTGAACAGCGCAGTGTGGCTAGAAGGGTACACAGAATGGGATCAAGGCGCTGGCTTTCTGAACGCGGCTAATGCACTTGTGGCGTTGAAGGCTGACAATAGCATAGGCGACGTGGCTCCACCATTGCCTCCAACAGGAGCATTGATGGACATAACCAACATCCCAATTGTCGGCGAAGGCACTTACTCAACCTCTATCACAAACTTGGCTCCAGGACACAAGGTGGAGTTTATCTTCGAAACCACAAGAGCTACTGAATGGGTCAAGCTTGATGTCATGAATGTCAACCTAGGCGCTTACAACCCGTTAGGTTTGAACAGCTTCGAAGTGTACATTCAAAGCGCCAAAAGAACCTACTACGCATATTACATTGACAGCGCCAATGTGTGGGGTAATGCTTGGTTCAAGATACTAGACGACAAGACAAAGTGGTCTGGAGCTGTAACTGGAGTCTTCTGGGACGATGTGCTGGGAACACGAGTCATCGAGCCAGGATACATGAAGGTTGTAATAGAGAATGATTGGACAAGCGCTGATGTGCTGTCTGGTGACATTAAAATTACGTTGAGAGCAGCAGTCGAAGAAGCCCCTGACTTGACCATCTCTGGCAGCATAATGCAAGATCAGCAGATAGGCTGGATACCCATCTCAGTTCCCGTTGGCACCAGCAAAGCCATAATTGAGCTCAGATGGGTCGACGACTGGACCCAGTATCCGACTGCAGATCTTGACCTAGTACTCTACTGGAACGAAGGCTACAACCTCAAAGGCGCAACACTGAGTTCTCCTGAAAGAGTAGTCCTAGACAAGCCAACGTTCATCTACGCGTTGATCATCGGCTACGCAGTCTTTACAAGCGCTGAGCCATTCGAGCTAGTAGTCTGGTTCAACTAGTGACACCGTAAGACAAAATAGGGGAGAAACTCCCCGACCCCATTTTATTTCATTCCCATGTCGTTTGCCTAAAGGGAAAAACTCGAAAATGCACAAGAACGATGAGAGACTTGCAATAATCTTATTCGTCACAATTCTTTCACTTGTCATGTTTTTGGCAAATCTTGTACCAATCTCAATATGCTCTCGTGCATCCATGGCCTTTAGCCAACCCCCGATTACATCAAACAGCTCCTCAGTAGACGCAGTGGCTGTGTGGCAACACGGTGAAACTGGCGCGCAAGACATCTGGTACTCAATCTGGGACGATACCAGCAGTAATTGGTGGGCCTTCTCCGGCACTCAAGCCTCGCCAGTAGGCGAGCTTGCGGGCAATGACGTCGATCCAGCCATTGCTTTTGACCACGAAGGAAACGCTCTTGCCGTGTGGTCTCATGAAACGGGCAATGCAGGCTTGGGATATGACATCTGGTATTCCAAATGGTCTGGATCTGCATGGACAGCTCTTGGTGAAGTGGCTTCATTGATTGGCGATGATTCGGACCCGGCTGTCGCACTTGACATAAACGGTTGGGCTATTGCGATATGGATTCATAATGACACTCGCGTATATTATTCGCTTTGGGATGGCGCGAATTGGATTGGTCCAGCCGAAGCTATTGTTTCTGATTGGCCACTGATTCCTTTTTGGGGATCAAGCTTGCCAGAAATCGCGTTCACCTCTGTCAAAGCAAGGGGATACACGTTGAACAAAGCTGTGGCGATATGGACTCAATGGATTGTCTATCCGGAGGTTCCCCCACTTCTGTTATCCAGAGTTTACTACGCCGTATGGGACGGAACAAAGTGGAGTCCTTCGCCAGCAGCAGAGATACCTGGACAAGTATACAATGCGGCCGAAGATGGAACCTCGACCTTCTTCAGAAACGGCATTTCCTCAGATCAACTTGGCAATGTAGCTGCTGTCTGGTCCACAGACACCACGACCCGACCAGTTTACTATGCCTTGTGGAATGGTCGCCTCTGGGATGATGCCGCAGCACTAGACACTCAAGGAGCATATGGCTACATGCCTTCTATAGCTTTCAAAGCCGACAATCAAGCCATTCTCACATTTTCGAACGGGACGAATAACATATGGCATTCAAGATACGAGGGCGGCGTATGGCAACATGCTACTGAAGCTGCCGACAGCGGTGGAGCCGACTCACGACCTGCCATTGCCTTCCTGATGAGCAACAGAGCATTGGCTGTATGGAAAGGCGATGCAGAATCATTTGCGCCAAGTGAGATTTTCTATTCTCGATGGAGCCCAGCGACTGGAACATGGACCATGGCAGCCAGCATAGTGCCTCAAGAATTATCCGGACACGATGCGAATCCTTCTGTTGCTTCAACCTCGGGAAGCCCGACCATGCCTCCCATTGCGCTATCTTCTGAAATACATGATGTGGCAATTGTAGATGTTGGTCCATCAAAAACTGTGGCTGGGCAGGGCTATCCTGTCTCAATCAATGTGACAGTTGAGAATCAAGGCACGGCAAGTGAGACTTTCAACATAACTGTTTACGCTAACGCAGACGATGTCGGCAGACTTGAAAATCTCGCCTTATCAAGCGGAAGCTCTGCCGTCTTCACCTTCACGTGGGACACAGAAGGCTTCGCATACGGCAACTATACCACAAGTGCCGTGGTCAACCTACCTTCGTACATGGTTGATGTCGACCCCGCTGACAACTCTAAACCAGCTAGTAGGGACGTAATGATTACAGTTCCGGGAGATGTGAACGGTGATAGGATTGCAGATGTTTACGATTCGCTGTTGCTTGCCAAAGCTTACTCTGCTCAGCTAGGGAGTCCTCAATGGAATCCAGAAACAGATATCAACAGCGACAACAAAACAGACGCCTCCGATCTGACTATACTCTCGACTAATTACGGTCATAATTGGTAAAAACAATCGAAGGCTCTCCACTTGCTGATTCTTTAGGCTAAGTGCTAGCCACAGGAACAACCCAATAGAACGGCTTCCGTACATATATTAGAACAATATATACCTAGGTGTTAGCAAGTTTTTTAGGCTGACTCTGAGAGCTACAGCACGGGCCTCCACAAAGGCTTAACTTCCGCACGAAGACAGACCGCCAAGCCTGCGTAAAATCCTACTAACACTCGTATGTAGTTCAAGAATCTCGTGGGGGTCCTCCTCAAATGGTCTTTTTCCATGATCCCGCTTCTTTCCCTGTTCAATGCGCTGTGACATTAGAACATCTTGGAAGAGACCCAGAAGTGAAAAATTTTAAGGTCAGATTCTTTAAGGATATTAGTGAAGGGGAACAGTCCCTTTGGATGAGAGTGCAGACACCGTCAGCACGCTTAGAACCTTCAAGGCGGCAGCGGACAATCCGTTCACAAGGAACATTCTGAAGGCGCTATCCAAACACTGTAGCCGAGACAATGCGAACAGATTGGATGTAGCCCTTGAACTCTATGTAGGAGCCAGAGAAAAAGCGTGTGTTTCCTGCAGAGTATCACGAACAGTGTTGTCACCCGTTCTGAGCCTAGCATGCCGAGGTTTTGGACTCACAGAAGAACAGTTGAAAAACAAGTTCCGCGACCCGTATTGGCGACGCGGCTTAGTCAACGTCATAAAAGGCATAGCTTGGTTTGGTGTTAGGCGTCCATACGTCCCTGGTGCTCCATTCCAAGTTGTTTGGAACATTACTCGTGCGTGCAATCTGAAATGCCTGCACTGCTACGAAAGCGCAGGCGCCAAAGATCCGGATGAATTGAGCACCGAAGAGGCCATTCGAGGCATCGACATTCTTGCAGGTGCAGGCGTACTCATCCTTGCTTTTTCCGGTGGAGAACCCACTGTCAGACCCGACATTCTCCAGCTCATCAGGCACTCATCCGAGCGAGGGATGTTCACAGCCCTAGCAACAAACGCCATGGTATTTGCTCAGCGAAAGAAGGCTCAGGAATTCAAGAAAGCTGGGCTGAAGTTTGCTCAGATAAGCCTTGACGGATGCAAACCCAAAACGCATGACTTCTTTCGCGGAGTGCCTGGCTCTTTCGAGAAGACTGTGCAGGGTATAAAGAACTGTGTGGCTGAAGGCCTATTCGTCGAAGTAGCTACAACAGCAACGCGTTACAACATTAAAGAGGTCCCAGCGCTGATTGACTTCACTGCTAAGTTAGGCGCCGACTGGTTCATGCTTTACAATTTCGTTCCAACAGGACGAGGCAAAGACATAGTTGACTCAGATTTGACTCCTGATGAACGCGAGAACGTCTTGAAACTGTGTTGGAACTGCATGAAAGTGGCAGGAGTCGACGTTCTGTCCACTGCGCCTCAGTACGCGAGGATAGCACAGCAAATGGAAGCCAAACCGGCTCTGGCACACGAACTGGGAGACACGCCTCAAGATTTGCAGAGTGAAACCCATGTCGTTCCTACGCATTTCTACAATCCAAGACTGTCTGGGCAGTTGCGGCAACTTGCGGAGTTCATAGGCGGATGCGGCGCCGGTCGCTTCTACATGTGTCTCGAGCCAAACGGTGACATGTATCCCTGCGTGTTCTTCCCGCATGAGGCAGTCACTAAAGTAGGCAACTTGTTTAAAGATGATTTCGAGCAGATTTGGCGGCATTCAAAACTCTTTTGGGAGATTAGGGACAAGGACAGTTTGAAAGAGAACTGTGGAAGCTGTCAATACCGGTATACATGTGGCGGCTGCAGAGCCAGAGCTTACAGTTACTTCAAAGACTTTTTGGCACCTGATCCAGGCTGCGTGTTGAATAAGGATGCTTGGGAAAGAATTCTACCTGCACCAGCTGAGGAGCGTATGAACGTTGCTCAAGAAATGAGATGAGTGTTTAACGGTTCCATCCATTCAATTTCCTTCAAGGGTATTCTACTTACTCTTCCTTTAATCGATGCCACGAATTGTAGTACGCTTCGATTTGGTTCGAAGCCGCGAAGCGTTCGTCCTGCCTTTGTAATGAGCACGTTGACGATAACTGAGCCGTCTTTTAGGTGAAGGTTTACTTTGCGTCCGATGTGTGAACGCGCCACGTTCAAGTCCATCGTATGCATTTCGATTTCACCATTCAATGTCTTTTTCAGCTATCTCAGTCCAACAGTGGCGGCAGATGGGTAACACTTGGTCCTTGTATTGGATGTACACTTCAATGTTCGTGTTGTTGCATTTGCCGTTCCAAGGATTCTTGCAAGACTCAGCCATTCTGGGCGACCACCGTCAGATTCAGTTTTGCGATGCTCAGATCGGATATAAGCTCTCTGACCAAAGAGCAGGCTAGGTAGCTCAGAGACCAGAGTGAAAGTGAATCTCACTCAAACCGCTGTCTACGCCACGTGTTGTATGGGCATTGGCGCCAACAATAGAAGCTCCCCTTCATAGTACAGCTTCTACACTCCGCGTTATTGAAGGGTCTAGGTCTCGACCGCCTTTTAGGGCGTTCAGCCAAAACGTCTCACACTTCAGAAGGAAGTAAGGAACTGACAAGCTAATAAAGGGTAGTCGAAATAAGAAAATCTCAAAAAAAGGGAGCGCGTATCTTCTTATCTGGATAGGCTTCAAAATGATTGAGTTTCACGACTTTGGCAAGATAACGATAAACGGAAAGCGATACACAACCGATGTCATAATCTTCCCAGACCATGTGCGCGACAACTGGTGGAGAAACCAAGGGCATTCGTTAAGCATCGAAGACTTAAGGGAAGTTGTCCAAGCCAAACCTGAAGTGCTTATTGTTGGCACAGGTTACAACGGCTGCATGAAGGTTCCAGACGAAGTCTTAGAGCATTTCACCTCTAGGAGTATCGAAGTCATCGTGGAAAAGACTGGCGAAGCCTGCAAGACCTATAATCGCGTAGCCTCAACAAAACGGGTCGTAGCAGCCTTTCATTTAACCTGTTAGACGATGAAACCCCAATAGTATTTTTCTCAGCTTGTGCCGAGCATCCTTCTGAACAGATAGGATGAGTGTTAGAACCAAAAAAGAAGGCATGCAATAGCTGAAAACTCTGGCGATCATAGACACCGAAAATCCTGGAGAATTGTGTACAGCAGGTTGCCACAAAACAGTTCCCGATGGCAGAGTCTTCCCGTTATAAAAGAAGATTATTTCGTACGGTGTTTGAAGTGGGTTTCGATAATATTCTGCAGACACTCCTTGATATGGCTGTCCGCCCCACATCCAGCTATAATCCAGATAAGAGATGTCGCCTCTTAATGACCACGCTGTGTCAACCAAGTTCCAATCAGTTTCCCTTAGGAGCTGCGGTTTTCTCAGATGGACACACCAGTCGTTGTTTGTTATGCTCGTTGAACTCAAAACCCCGAACTGAAAATATTGAACATAACGACTAAACGGAAACGGTCCTACCACGACGTTCCCGGCATAGAACCTTCTTATCATCGACCCACAGTTGGGCAAATCAGTCACGTTAACGGCTGGAAGAGTGACGCTGAACTCCGAGGTGGCAACTGAGTAGCGTACCAAGTTTTCAGAATCCCAACTAGCAGTCAAGGTTACAGGCGTCTCAGGGTCTATTCCTCGAATCCGCCAAGTGTAAGCATAAACGAGCTGCGAGGATGGCGCTTGCAACGGCGCGGTTTCCTCTCCTGTTTGGTGCAGACCTACATCAAGAAAGAAGTTGCCATCATAATCTAATACAAGCATGGTGTAAAACCCGTAGTCCACAAATCTCAGCTTGCTATCCTGAGCTTGGACAAACATGCCGCCTCCAAGCCAACTACTGGAGGGAAAATGACTCGTGTCTGTTGAAGGAAAACTGACCGTGATAGCCGTAGCAAGAACACATTCGCGTGTCTCCAAGTCTGGAGTGTTGACGTGAAACCCTGCCACGTAAGGCTGACTAGAGTTCAATCGTGCGATATGATGGTTTTCCGTCTTAATTAGCTCAAAAGCGTCTGTTGCTTCTGTTCGAGAGGCGATAGCCAGTAGACTCATTGACAATAACGTCACAACGAGAACTAGACGAATTGGCTTCAACGACACGTCCTCAATAGGTCAGTTTAGGACAATAGAAATTAAAAGAATTCGAAAATGTTAACTGCCTATAAATTAAACTTATCTTGCTATGGTTTCTGTGTGCCCAAAATGCGGTGCAAAAACACCCGATGATTCAGTGTATTGCCCGTATTGCGGGCGTGGTATCAAACCATCAGCAAAATCAAGCCAGGTGTCGGTTGCAGGAGCCTTCATGATCGTTGCTGCTGTAGCATCCTTGATTTTTCTCTTTCTTTCGATTCAGGCACTCCTAAACATTTACACGTGGTATCCACCTCTCGTCGCCCAAAGCTGGTTTCTTTACAATCAAGCATTCACGGGTTTCTCGCTGACTGGGTTTCTTTTTGGCCTTCTAGCCGCCTCTTTTTCGTTGGCTAGGATAAGATACAAGTGGACCATGTTATTCGCAGTGCTCTGCACACTTTCAGCAGGTGGCGCATGGATTATATCAACGATGATACCACATTCGAACGCTGTGCAGTCCTTCCTCTATTATTTCCTCCCTCTGTTAACACCATCCCTAGTCGGGACCGCCCTGATTTTTCCAAGAAGAGCGGAATTCAAAAGCTAATGCAAGCCGAAACGCGAGGCTTATGATGCCGACGAGGACAGAGGTTTCAGAATGATTTATCTGCACCCCCATGTAGAAGTGAGCAAACCCAAGTGCAGTTAGGGTTTTGAAATGCTTGTGAAGATGTTTACGGTTGGGATAATGGCTGCTAACTGCTTTCTCGTTGGAGACGTAGAGACCGGTGAGGCTGTTGTTATTGACCCAGGTTTCGACAGTGAATCTGAGGCAAAAACTGTTATCAAAGAAATCGAGCGCAACGGATTCAAAGTCAGACACATTATCAACACTCATGGGCACCCAGACCACGTTGGCGGGAACCTAATCCTGAAAGACTACACTAAAGCGCCGATCCTTATCCATGAGTACGACACTTCCATGCTGAGCAATCCGCCAGCAGACCGAAAACTTCGCGACGGCGACCTGATCGAGATAGGTAGCATAAGCTTGAGGGTTGTCCACACTCCAGGTCACAGCAAAGGAAGCATCATCTTGCTCAGTTCTGACGCCGTTTTTTCAGGCGACACCTTGTTCGCAGGCTCGATTGGTAGATATGATCTTCCAGGCGGCTCGCTCGAAGAACTCGTCAACTCCTTGAAGAAAAGACTATTAACCCTGCCCGACTACGTGCAGGTTTATCCAGGGCATGGACCAGTTACAACCATTGGCGCTGAGAGAAGACACAATCCATTCCTCAGGAATTTTGACTGGATAATCTATGGTTAAAGAGTGGCTTAGCTATGCAGATTGAATTGGATTTGAGCAGGACACCTTTCAACCTAGATCACACTTTGTTGTGTGGGCAGACGTTTAGATGGCAAAAGCAAAGCGGCTGGTGGGTTGGCATTGTTAGTCACGTGGCTCTGAAGGTGAGGCAGGATGATGACATATTGGAGTCTAAGGCATCTTTCGATGATGTAAACACAGGATTCTTGGAGCGATACTTTCGTTTAGATGACGACTTGCCTATGATTTATTCCAAGATCGCCAAGGACCAGCATGTACGTAAGGCTGTTAGACGATTTCATGGTCTTCGTTTGGTCCGTCAAGAGCCTTGGGAATGCTTGATCTCATATATATGCGCCACTTTCAAGAATATCCCAGCCATCAAACAGATGATTCACAACCTGTCCAAGCGTTTCGGCAGACCTATAATGTTTGATGCACAGAAGCTCTACACTTTTCCCGAACCTGAAATCTTGGCTGAGGCTAGCCTTGCTGATTTGAAGCTCTGCAAACTCGGCTACAGAGCTGTGAACGTTCGCGAAACAGCAAGGCTCATTTGCCGTGGGAAGTTTGATTTGGAGTCTTTGAGAATCATGCCGTATCGGGAAGCGAAGAAAATGCTTTTGTCTCTGCCAGGCGTAGGCCCGAAAGTTGCGGATTGCGTGTTGCTTTTCTCTCTTGGCAAGCTTGAGGCTTTTCCAATTGATGTTTGGATGAAGCGCGTGATTCTGAAGTGTTATTCGCAGTATTTTGACACAGGGTTCGTGGACAAGATTAGATCTAAGAAAGGTCTTTCAACGCGTGAGTACCAGGCACTTTACGATTTTGGAAGAGGGTATTTCGGCGAGTACTTAGGCTATGCTCAGGAGTACCTTTATCATTACAAAAGATGCTAGGGGCAATCGGTTGACAAGGCTTAAGTTTGGAGTGAGATAACAGTAGGTTGGTGCTTCTGAATGCTTTTCATTTCGTTGTTGCAGCCTAAAGGCAAGGGAACTGAGGCTATCAAGTATCTTAAGCAATTGAAGCCGTCAAAAGGCATTACAATAAAAGGCGTTTACTTCACGTATGGTCGCTATGATGGCTTTCTAATGTTTGAGGCTTCAGACGAAGTAACAGCGATGAAGTTCATCATGGAGACAGGGTTCGCTACACAGTACACGGTTGAAACATTAATCGCGGTGCCAGCCAAAGAACTCTAAATCCCCTTTCTCTCCTTTTTTTCTGCGTCTTGTTGTTGCGTTCAACAACGAAAAGCGTAGAGCATGGTGAAACGGTATCGTCAGTATGTATGTCGATGCTTCTACGTGGATATGGTTTAATGATGCATTATGTTTATTTAAGCAGTTGATGAGTATAATACGTGACTGCCACGTTGTGCCGATGATATCTGTGGTGTATAGACATTGGCGAAGAGACCAAGCAAGAATGAGGCGTTAGAAGCAGTAGATTTTATAATCAATGTACTGCGGGAACATGAAAAGGACTTAGATCGCCTAATAAACGAATTGGGCAAAATTGCCTCAAAGTTCAGTCAAGGCGGCGAGGTGCCCGCCAAGATTACTAGGGTTGAGGAACGTTTAGCGCAGCTTCAGCTGGAGGTTTCAAGCCTCATCAAGGAGTTGTCTTCGCCTAAGGAGATGGCAGCGTATGCGCATCGCGGTCCACCCGTTATCGTGCGTTGCAAGCAGTGGGATGACTTTAAGGTTTTAGCAAAAGGCGCTGAGACTGTTTCGTTTTTGTTCAAAGAGGCGGAGAAGAGTTTTCAGGCTGACGCCTTGAAAGAAGGCAGAGTATTGACGTATAACGGCGAGTTTCCACGAGATTCGAAGCTGTTGAAGTTTTGGCTGGCTCGCGAGTTGAATGTTGCTGAAGATAAAGTGTTTGAAGGCGTCTTAGCCATAGGATAAGTCCGCCATTAGCGGAGTTGTTACTGCAACATAGACGACATTTATCTCTGTATCATGCTGTTTCCTTACCGCACGTAAGTCTTTTATCTTGACGACATAATAAAAACGAAGAAATCAAGGTGAAAGTAAAATGAGAGGAAATGCAAGAACTTTGAGAAGTATCTGTGTCTTGTCTCTCACTACAATTCTGATCTTCCTAGCAGTCAGTTGTGGGCTACACATTGCTCCGGTTTCTGCTTTAATTAAGTACGGGTACAAGAAAGGAGACCAATATCGATTCGTCATGGAGGCTTCTTCGATTTCCGACACTGAAGTTGGAAAGACCACTTCAAGCATGTCAGGCGAGTTTATCGCTGAAGTGACAGATATAGACGAAGACACTGGCGGCTATAAGCTACGAATTGAATTGCTCTTTGTAACTATGGGATCAGCATACTTTCCATGGAGGCATGACACCACGCTTATCGCTGAAGAAGTGATCGAGGGCAACAGGCTCATGTCAAGTATATCTATCAGCATCGTGTTCAGCTTGTTTACGTCAACCGATTGGGATGAACGGCGGATCGAATGGGATACCTATGTGGAAAGCATCGACAACATGAAGGGCTATCGCGTCACAGAGGACACGGCGGCGAACGGGGTTTTCACGCTGCGAGCCGAAATGGACGTTTCATCCTCGGATTCGACAGTGGATTACGATGATGACGGCGACAAAGAGGGATACACAGGATGGCTAACAGTAAGAGGAGAATATGACGGCAACGGCGTCTTGAAATCAGAGTCAACGGAAACATACATGAAATTCAACGAGAGAAACAGCCTCACCGCCTCCTACAAACTCTACAGCGGCAGCAGATCCCTGATCTCAACTGAGCCAATGCTCCTGATCGGTGGGGGCTTGGTTGCTGTTATCGTTGCGTTCTTTCTGGGATTCTTCCTTTCGAGACGTCGAAGCGCTCCTATGGCAGCATCCACGCCAAGCCAAGCGACAACATAATCTCCCGCTTGAGTCAAGTGCCTAGACGAAGACGGGACGAGAGAGACTGCTCTCTCAAAAATTTCCCATTAGATTCTGAACCGACTTTAGGATTTTTTGTGTGCCTATATGAAAGCTATGGCTTAAATATTGCCCGTGTTCTGCTGTTTTCTGAGGTTAAAGGTCTCGATGCAGGTAAAGAACGTTGACTTTCTCTTAACCTTCAAGTGTCCGTCAAAATGCAAGCATTGCAGCTACGTAGCAGGACCGAGAAGAACCGGAAGCATGAAACTCCCAGAGGCGGAAGGACATTTGAAAGGGCTAGTGGACACTCAGCCATTGCGATCTTTTGGCGTTCATGGAGGCGAACCGTTCCTTTACTTCGACCTTCTGAAACACATAATCCAGAAAGCCAAGGAACTGGACATCACTCACACATGGGTCATAACAAACGGTTTCTGGGCGAAAAATGAAGAGAAGGCGAATCAGATGCTTTTTGAGCTGAGAAAAGCTGGGCTTGCCAACATGACTTTCAGCGTTGACGGCTTTCACCAAGAATTTATTCCGTTCAAATATGTGAAGACTGGTATTGAAACAGCGGCACGCTTGGGTTTTAACAGAGTCAGCGTTGACAGTTACTTCGTGGTTGGGGAAGATGCCGACAACTTCTACGACAGGTCAACTAGAAAATCGGTGAAAAGTCTAGAAGAGCTTGACAACATTGAAATCCACAAGCGTCAAGCTGATTTAGAAGGGAGAGGAGCGTCAGAACTCCGGAAATACGCGAAACCGAGCAAAGGAATGCCCAGCGGAAAATGCCATATACCGTTCTGGATTGGAGGCGATCTTAAGAGCCCACAGGGGATAGAGATTGACTTCCGAGGAAACGTGACACTTTGCCCGGGAATTTGTATCGGCAACACTAGGAGAAAACCTCTTACAAAGATACTTCTAGACTATGACATCAATGAACAGCCGATTCTATCTTTGATTAACAAGGAAGGACCAATAGGATTGCTGAAAGTCGCCACAGCTAAGGGTCTTGTGCGACAACAAGGCTACGTCAACGAATGCCATCTTTGCTACGAGATGAGGAAGTTCTTAAGGCCTCATTTTCCAGACTGCCTAGCTCCTCAAACCTGCTACGACTCATAAGCAACTTTCATCGAAGAACCCTTAAGCCCAGCCTTTCTCCAAGATCCGCTGCTTCCCTCTCGTAGTCTCCATAAACCATCGCAAACTCTCTCGCAACAAACTTGTCAATCAACCTTGGGTTCTGCATCCTAACCCACACCGTCATTCTGCAGTTTTCGCCTCCAAGATCTCGACAGTCGATAATCCGTCCTTTTGCCACGATCATCCTGTCGCCGATTCCACAGTTGACCAGTGTAACTTGCCCTCTAGGCAGCTGACAGTAACCGGTCACCGTGCCTTTCATGTTTCGCCATGTCCGCACGACACACTTGCCCTTAGTTAGCTTCGTGGGCGCAAAACAGTGCCTGAGTGTTATTGTATCGCCATGATGAGTGAAAGCTTCAGGCACAAACACAGGTTTTTTTGATATTGAATGAAGTATGAGTAGGGGCAGAAGATTTTCTCCTCTCCAACATCCTGTTGGGTAACCATCGTCAGCCAGTTTCGCAAGCGCAAAACACATTTTTTTGGCTTCCAGTTTCTTCGTGAACTGACCACACCACAACACGTAAGCTACATCCGCTTTCATTTCCAGCAACGTCTTTTTCACAGCCAGATAGACACGAGCGGCTTCTGCCACATCGCCAATTGACGGTTCTAAGACCTGTATCCCTTTCATCCATTTCTTAGCCAATGTCTCTGCTTCAGCTGAGCCTATTCTTCCAACAGTTTCGATGAATTTCTCTATATCGACCCTCTGCACGTTGAGCTTATCCGAGAACAAGGGGTTTCTTTGCCAAGCTACGCCGTCGAGCTTCCATTCTCCTGCGTCAAAAAGGCACACTTTCATGGTCTCAAGCATTCTTGAAGGCTTCGAAGCTTTGATCCTTGCTTTGACTTGCTCTGGATTGAAGGCGAGTTCAACATTCTCACGGTCTGCTAAGTACTGGTATGTCTCGAGAGCATTGAGGAAAGTGTTCTCTTCGCTAACTATTACGATTGGTTTCTCGGTGTCCGCTAGATGGAGAAGCGAGCCAAACCTTTCAAGACAGTATGGAAAAATCGCGAAGGCGTCTATGCCGTGAACGTTGATATTGAGAATTTGTTTATCGTTTCGTATCAGGAGCTTTGCTTGATTGTCAAGACCGTATTTCTTGACTATTTCATTCGTCTCAGTCTCTTGTTTGGTCTTAGTTCTGCCCACTGTCGCATCTGGGTTCGCGCCAAGCAGAAATATGGGTATTATTTTCAGGCTAGTCTTCTCGCGTTTCAATTAACCGCTTGCCTCCGTTCAGGTTCTATGAAGGTTCAGCTAAAAATGTGTGTCTACACGCTTGGGATTTTCACATTAGCTCCGAATTCATCTTTCAGTCCAGTAATGGTGGTTGCTGCCTTAGCCCTTTGATTCACATCTCGCATGCTCGTTATGAGATTTTTACCGGAATATTGTTAGTATCAGATTAACGCCATAATCCTCCCCTTGGCTTTCTTCTCCTGATGCTTTCAGGGTTGAGAGAGTGAAAGGAGTCACTGACCTTGAGAGAGTGTGGAGACGTTTCCGCTTGATGTTGAAAGAGAGTTTTAAGGCGAAATACTGTTTCTGGTTCTTGACTTGGTGCCTATTGAGGAACTTTACGATGGGTTTGTGCTCCATGAATCCGCTGATAGTTGGATTAATCGCTTGGCCGCCGACAACACTTCTAGTTATCAAGCTTCTAGACGTCTAGAAATGGCGCGCGCGGACCAAAAATGCAAATAAGCCACGGCAGCATCTAACGTGATTTCTCTGAGGGTTTGAATGTCATGAGCAAAGAGAAGACTGGCAGTCAGTTTCCGATACAATCTCTCCTGTCCGCTAGGTTGCTGCTTTCTCCGCAGCTAGCTGAGGGCAGAGTATACTTCTTGAGCGACATGAGTGGTGTGATAAGCCTTTATGCAATGGATCAAGATGGAAGCATGCCTGAACCCCTGCTGCCAGCAGGTCTTGCCCTACAGAACCCACATCTGATGACAGGCTACAACTTCGCCGTTTTGCCAAAGCTCGGCAAAATCCTAGTGATGATCGATGAAAACGGTAACGAGAATTATCAACCATGCTTTATTCCGTTACAGGGCAGTATTCCAGATCCCATCTTCGGCGACAAATACAAGAATGAAAAAATAGCCTGCATCCACTTTGACGTAAAGACAAACATCGCCTACTTCTATCGAGATGACCGAAAAACCCCAAACATTGAATGTTTAAAAGTAGATTTGGCTACTCTCGGAATCACTTCTCTAGGCAAGAGCCTTTATGGGAATTACTTCAACGGCGTCAACCGTGACCATTCAACAGTTATTCTCACTGACGGTTACACTGCAGGAGACAACGTTCTCTACGTTTGGCGCAAAGATATGCCTGAAAGACGACTCCTTTTCGGAATTCCAATTGAAAAGAGATCAAAAGATCAGCAGGTTAAGCTGCTTGGCATAGGAACGTGCAATTTCACACCTGATGGTAAGGGACTTCTCTTCCGTTCAAACATCTTCACAGACGAGGGAACAGTCAGCTACCTCTCGCTCGATGACCCAGACAATGTCACTGAAGTACCAGTCTCTGGGATCCAGCATAAAGGGACAGGAGAGCTCGTCGACATGAGACCCGTTGATGCAGATCTCTTTCTCCTAGAATACAACATTGACGGTTGCACTTGGTTGTACGAGTGCAGATACCAAGAAGACGAAGGTTCTAGGCGGTTAGGGGTGAAACGCACACTCGCTGGACTACCGCCCCTCGCAGAGGGAGTGCAGTTAGGGGCTGAATTCGAGCTTCCAGAAAATGCAGCTTGGCTAAGAGTAGGATACGTCCTCTCGTTCTCAAAAGCCAACAGTCCGGCGCAGCTTTACCTCTACCCCGCAGATTCCGACCTAGAAACACCAAAAGTGCTGTCAAGAGAGCGCATCTTAGGCATCGATCGGAAACTGCTCTCCCAAGGAGAAGATGCCAGTTACACAAGCTTTGATGGACTGAGGATTTCTGCGCGGCTGTATTTGCCCTCGGAGCAAGTGGGCTTCGAAGGACCAAGACCTTTGGTTCTCTACGTCCACGGAGGTCCACAGAGCCAAGAACGACCTGACTTCACTTGGTTCTCTATGCCGCTGATTCAATACTTGACTTTAGGCGGGTTTGCAGTGTTTGTGCCGAACGTGAGAGGCAGCAGTGGCTATGGCTTGCAGTACATGAAACACGTGGATCACGATTGGGGTGGCAAAGACGTGCTAGATCATGTACAAGGCTTGAAGATGCTGGAGAAAGACTCTCGCATCGATTCTTCGAAGCGGGCTGTAATAGGACGCTCCTATGGAGGCTTCATGACTCTGACCCTTGCATCTAGGCATCCGGATCTTTGGAGCGCTGCGTGTGACATGTTTGGTCCTTATGATTTACCTGCCTTTATCAATAGGCTACCCGAATCTTGGAGAACCTTCTTCTACTTGTCCATGGGGCATCCAGAAAAAGACAGAGAGTTTCTAATGGAACGCTCACCCAAAACCTATCTGAAGAATGTTAGATGCCCAATGCTGATAATTCAGGGAAGAAATGACCCACGAGTGCTCGCGGAAGAATCAAAGGAGGTAGCTGAAAACCTCAGAGCAAACGGCGTGGACACAGAATTCCTCGTTTTCGAAGACGAGGGACACGATGTCATAAAGTTCAAGAACAAGGTACTCTGCTACACGAAAATCGTTGACTTTTTCAAGAAACACCTCAACCCATGAGAGACTCCTTCATGTCTGCCAGTCACTCGGCTTTTCTTCAAGCTAACAGTGTCAGTATATTCATGAAGCCATGATAGGAGAGGTGCAGAGTAAATGGTCAACTCAAAGTTTGAAGCCGACGAAGAATTCGCACATAAACTTGACTCAACAGATCCTCTAGCCAAGTTTCGCAACCGCTTCTACGTGCCAGAAGGAACCATCTACGTGGACGGAAACTCACTTGGACTATTGTCGAAAGATTCGGAAAGCTCGGTTTCCCGGGTGCTCGATGAGTGGAAAACTCTAGGCATAAGAGGATGGCTTGAGGCAAAACAGCCTTGGTTCTACTTTGCCGAAGAGCTTGGAGCTAAATGTGCAAAGCTTGTGGGCGCTAGACCTGAGGAGGTCGTAGCGACTGGAACAACCACGGTGAACATTCATTCTCTTGTACACACTTTTTATCAACCAGACGCAAGAAGGAGGAGGATACTTGCAGACGAACTCACTTTTCCAACCGACATCTACGCCTTACGAAGTATTATCCGTCTTAGAGGACTGGAGCCAAAGGATGGTTTAGTCCTAGCTTCAAGCATTACTGGACGTTTTCTAAACGAGCACAAGATTGTTGATTTGATGGATCGAAGCGTCGCCTTGGTTTTTCTACCGTCGGTATTGTATCGAAGCGGGCAGCTTCTTGATATGAAGTATCTTGCTAAAGAAGCACACGAGAAGGGAATAACTATAGGTTTCGACTGCTCGCATTCTGTTGGCGTAGTGCCGCATTTTTTTGACAAGTGGGATGTGGACTTCGCGGTTTGGTGTAGCTACAAATACCTTAACGGTGGACCAGGGAGCACAGCTTTCCTATACGTCAACAAGAAGCATTTTGATCATGAGCCAGCTCTTGCAGGCTGGTTTGGATACGTGAAGGACAAGCAGTTTAATCTAGCGCTGGATTTTGAACATGCTAAGAGTGCGGGCGGATGGCAGATTTCTTCCCCTACAATCCTAGGTTCAGCGCCACTTGAAGGTTCTCTGAACATAATCTTGGAAGCTGGAATAGATGCGATTAGGCAGAAGTCCCTGAAGATAACCTCGTATCTGATCTTTCTGGTCGACGAGATCCTTTCTCAAAAACCCTACAGCTTCTCAGTTGGAACACCTCGAGAAGCGCAACGTCGAGGCGGGCACATAGCCGTGGAACACGAAGAGGCCATGAGAATAAGCGAAGCTTTAAGGGCAAGAGGCGTGATTTCAGATTTTCGCCCACCAAACGTGATAAGAATCGCACCGATTCCACTCTACAACACATACCACGAAGCTTGGCAAATTGCTCAGCATCTGAAAAGAATAGTTGACAAGAAAGAATATTCAAGGCTAGCTAAACAAAGGAAAGACGTATCCTAATCATTCAAAAACCAATGGTTTTTGAGACTCAGCACCTCACCAGCTTGTCAAACCAATCAATTTCTTAGGCTAATCGAAATCGCTTTAACCTGAAAAACGAGAACTATTGCTCATGAACAAGTCTTTCTCAATCCTAGGTTTTGCGGGCAGTCTAAGAAAAGGCTCATACAACAAGGCTCTATTGCGTGCAGCTCTGGAGCTACTGCCTAAAGGTGTGAAGCTTGAAATCTTTAATCTAGAAGGTATTCCACCTTTTAACCAAGACCTGGAGACACGAATGCCTCTGAGAGTCAAAGAATTCAAAGCTAGAATCAAAGCTGCAGATGCTATTCTAATCGCGACGCCTGAATACAATTACTCTGTATCGGGTGTTCTGAAAAACGCAATTGACTGGGCTTCGCGACCGTACGGCGACAACTCTTTTGAAGGCAAGCCTGTTGCCATAATGAGCGCGTCGATAGGAATGCTTGGCGGCGCCAGAGCGCAATATCATTTAAGGCAAACCCTTGTTTTCCTCGACATGCATCCTGTTAACAGGCCAGAAGTAATAGTAACCTTTGCTAGCGAAAAAATCGACGAAAAGGGCATACTAAGAGACAAAGAGACACGAAAGCTCGTCAAGGAACTTCTCAAGAGCTTAATCGCTTGGACCCAAAAGCTGAAACAAAGATAATCCGAAAAGCTTCCTATCGAACTTCAAGAGATCCTGTCAGAAGCCATAAATGCAAGATTGCACAACCAACTGGCGATAATCATGAAATCCAAATTCACCTATGTCGGGATACGCGTGACGAATGTGCAGGAATCCATCCATTTTTACACAAAATTGCTCGGCATGAAAGTGATGGGTCGCGGCAAAAACGAGCAAACAAAAGGTGAATTCGTGGCTTTAGCGAGCCAGAAAGGGGGCTTCATCCTGGAGCTAAACTACTACGAGAAAGGCAGTCCGTATTACACCAAGTACACCGTGGGTGAAGGATTAGACCATCTCGCCTTCGGCGTTGACGATCTGGACAAAGCCCTGAAAGAGGCCGAATCTGCAGGATACCCAACTGTCCTCGAAATGAAGGCAGAAGGCGCCCGATGGGCATACATAGAAGACCCGAACGGAATCTGGATTGAACTGTTCAAAGCGACTGATACCTAGCACCACTTAACACGTGAACGATGCCATGTATACCGCATTTGTAAATGGCTATCCACTTTCAGTCAGTACAGGGAACTAGAAATGAGGAATTCTTGTGACGCTCTGATAGTATGTGCCTTACTTATGATCTCGACGGCTCATTCCAGCTTGTGCGGTATCCTAAGCGCCAAGGCTTCCGAACTGAATGGGTTTGAGCCAGTCTTTCAAAAAGGAATGTCGTACAGACACTATCCCTTTCCTTATGACAGTTCCTTCTCAAATGGATCTCTCCAGCGCATGGCTAAAACAAACACAGAGTACGTGGCGATCACTGTTTGGTGGCTGCAAGAAAACATATCGGCTACACAGATTTACCGCAAATCTAGCTGGACTGCTACAGACATAGCTCTTGCTGTTGCCATTGCTAGGTCTCATGAACTCGGCATGAAAGTCATGCTGAAGCCCATGGTTGACCCTGAAGATGTATACGCTCACTGGAGAGGCGAGATTCCGAGCAGTCCTGAATGGTTCAAAAGCTACAAGGATTTCATCGGCTCATACGCCAGATTCGCTGAAGAAAACAGCGTTGACCTATTCTGTGTTGGGTGCGAGTTCAAAGGCACAGAAAAAAATGAAGCAAGCTGGCGACAAGTCATCGATGAAGTGAAAGAGCATTATACTGGTCCATTAACTTACGCTGCAACATTTGATAGTTTCCAAAGCATCACGTGGTGGGATCGTCTTGATTACGTAGGCATAGACGCCTATTTCCCACTGACAGGCAAAGAAGACCCCCCTCTGAACGAACTGAAGCAGGCATGGACCCGCATAGCACACGCTGTCGAATACTGGGCTTTAACGATCAAGAAGCCTGTAATCTTCACTGAAATAGGCTACAGAAGCGGCGACGGAAACAATGTGGAACCAGCGAATTGGATAGCTCCGTTGAATACAGATTTGCAGGAGCAAGTGGACTGCTACGCGGCTGCTTTCCAGGTTCTCTGGAATAAACCGTGGTTTTATGGTTTCTACTGGTGGATTTGGGATAGCAATCCTAATGCAGGCGGCGTAAATGACAGCGATTTCACTCCGCAAAACAAACCAGTGGAAAGTCTCGTAAAGAATTGGTACTCCGCGGAAAGACGCATTGAACAGCCCTTGAATTTTCCAACGTTGATCCTTTCAAGCGCTTTGCTGTCAACGATAATTGCAGGATTTGCGGTCTTCATAACTAGGAAATTCGCAAATCGAAACACAGACACGACCAAAGCTAGAGCTCTTGATACAAAGAACATGTTACTGCTGCGCCCAAGACAAGAAGACCCGCAACCCAAGCGCCAGTAACGCCTAGAAGACCCGCTGCTATAACGCCTCTAATGCTCGCCAATCTGAGCCTTCCCCTCCTCAGATTCCGGTAACAGATCAAGCACAAAATGGCAGAAGCGAAATAAGCTGAGGTTTCAAGCAGGAAAAACGGCAGGGCGCTTAGAAAAAGATAGAGAAAAGTAAACCTAGTCACGGCCAGATAGAAGGGCGAGAGAAGCCCCACGATAATGCAGAAAATGAACCTTAACGCAGCAGCATCCAGCAACTGTTGACGATAAACCTGCAAGTATCCCAAGCTTTTCCCGTCCTAATCCGAATTGCTCGAAGTATATTAAAAGCTTGTCCGAATGCAATAAACGTCGTCTCCTCTATATACTGGAAACACCAAAGAGAATGGCAACTGAGGGAACTTTATGTTTGTGCACACAAGCATTCGAACAAGCAACATGGACAAGTCGATTGACTTCTACACGCGGTTGATGGGACTCCAACTTCTGGGTCGCCGCGAGATACCGCAGAACAACGCTGAAATCGCTTTTCTTCAAGATCCAGAAGGCAAAGGCTCCAAGCTTGAATTGACGTTTTATAGGAAACAGAAGAGGTTCATTCAAGCCGAATACGAGGAACGAGTATTCGACCACATTGCGTTTGAAGTCAAGGACATGAAGAAGACTATCTCCGTGCTTCGAAAAGAGAAGACCACAATTACAGATGAGCCGTTTAGGCTGGGTCCAACAGGACCGTTGATAGCTTTCATTGAAGACCCAGACGGAACCTTGATTGAACTGATAGAAAGAAAATAGCGCGAGTTCAAGACGCGTTTCTCTGGATTATGTTGGTTTCTGTAATATTGTTCTAGAGGAAACACTCCTTTAGAATCTGGCTGGCTCTGTTTTCTTAACGAGAACTATAGAAAGGAGTTATAGAGCATTTTGTCAGTTGCAGACGCGCCGCATAAACGTCGAGATCACCTCTACATTATGGCGGAAATATTGGAAGTCGCTTTAGATGGAGCCCTAAAGACTCAGGTCATGTATCGAGCGAACCTTAGCTTCGCCCAGTTGAATGAGTACCTGAAACTCATGCTGGACCTAAAACTGCTGGAAACCCTCAGAAACACTGAGAAAACATTCTATAAAACCACACAAAAGGGCATGCGTTATCTCCAAAGCTATCGAGAGATACGAGACCTGTTGAAGAAGGAGCGTAGTGGTAACGACTCAAACAATGGAAACGGAGTCTACCTAGTTAAGCGTGGCTCACAAGTCATCTGCAGCAAAGGACCATTTTATTAAGAACCCAAGCAGTTCCGCCGTTCAGAAACATGCGACTCTGATAAGCAGTTTCTCAAAACTAGTTGTAATAGTTTCACTTTGCTCACTGTAAACCATCGACTTCCTTTCCATCTCAACGCTTATGAAAGCTACATTTCAACGTCTAATATCCTCGAACTGTTGTGATCTCATTGATAACCACAGGTGAGCAAGCATTATCCTTCGGTGTTCAAAACATTGACCACACTTTCCCTGGCTTCAAACTAGGCGAATTTGCCGTTTTGTATGGACATCCTTTTTGGAAACCCTTGATTTTTAGGCTGTGCGTTAATTGTCAACTTTCAAAAGAGAGAGGCGGGTTTGATTCTTCAGTCATCTTTGTAGATGGAGGAAACACATTTAACCCATATTTGATCTCGGCTGTTGCCCAAGAATTTGATTTAGATCCCAGATCAGCGTTGGAGCGAGTGTTTGTTTCACGAGCTTTTACCGCGTATCAACTTTCGGCTCTTATTCTAGAAACATTGGAAGGCGCCCTGAAACATTACAGGTCAAAGCTGGTTCTAATCTCCGAGATTCTTAGTTTGTTTCTGGATCGAGACGTGCCAACAAGAGAAGCGTTAGAGATTTTCAACAAAATGATGTTTCATCTTGCTGACCTTGCAATCAGACGCAATGTAATTGTGGCAGCCACATGCTCCAACGGCGAACGTTCTAGAAGACTTGTCTTTCTCGAGTCTATAATATTTGGGAGAGCAAACACAATCGCAAGAGTCAATGAATCTAGAGGAAGGTGGCAGCTAAGTATTCAAAACCATTGCTTTCCTGAATCTCTTACGATTGATGTCGTGCATAATGAGGCAACTTTGGAAAAATTTGTGGAGGCATGAACGCTGGGGCGAACAGTTGTTTCGTATAGGCAGGTTTTGGAAGGAGAAATAGCAGTGTGGGAAGGGTTCAGAAAGGCGCTTAGAATGCGTGATGCCGAAGCATTTGATAGAATGATGAACGCTTGCAGACTGCACGCTTCCGCCGCCAGCATGGCAACAAGGCCAGTTCTGTTCGAGGCGATGGTGATGTCCATTCTGTTGGAGCAGGAGAAAGCCATCATGGAGCTGGCTGAAAAACTTGACCGAATTGAAAAGCGACTTCATCAGCCTTAACCCCCTGCGTGGCTGGATATTAGATTTATATCCCTCAGCGTTTGGCGAGATGACTGTTTGGCTGATAACAGAGAAAGGTGACAGAGTCAAATTCATTGATGAATTTTTTCCCAAAATATATGTTTCTGGCAGCATTGCAGATTTAGCTAAGCTTGCTGATAGATTGAGGAGCAGCAAGTCTGTGGTCAAATGGGCTTATGTTGAGAAATATGCGGATTTTATGAGTGACAAGAAATCTCGGGTTTTAGAAGTAACGGTTGCAGATTGCCGTGTTAGGTCGCTTCTAGCTCGCAGAATATTGAGGTTAGGTGGATATGGTAAGTACAGGCTTTACAACGTGGATGTTCCAGATGTTCAAATGTACCTTTACGAGAGAGACATTTTTCCGTTAGCATATGTGGGAGTTGCTTTTCAGGGCAAACGTTTGGCTTATTGGCTGATGGATTCGGTTGAGAGCCTTGACTACAAGCTGCCGCCTCTGCGTTTGCTCAAGTTAGAGGTTCAAATCGCAAAAAAGAAGCCGATTTCATCGTTTAAAGACTCTATTCAAAGCATAACATTGGAATCAGACAGTGGAGAAATCGTCATCAGCGAAGGTGATGAAAAACAGAAGCTCTTGAGCATGGTTGAGGCGGTTTGGAGGGAGAATCCTGACGTTGTTTTGACTGATGGCGGCGACTCCTTCCTATTTCCATATTTGGCTTATCGTGCATCTGTAAACAATGTTCTTGACCGCCTCGTTTTGGGCAGAGAGAACACGCCTTTGAGGGCTGATAGAAAGCGTGGAACCACTTTCTTTTCATATGGCAGGGTATACTTCAAAGCGCCTACACACAGCCTATGCGGGCGCATACACATTGATGCTCGAAATACTTTCATTTATTCTTCAAGCAGTTTGCACGGTTTGGTTGAAGTGGCGAGAACGTGTCGAGTGCCCTTGCATCGTGCAGCGCGGGCTTCCATCGGTTCGATTATGTCTTCCTTGCAGCTTTATCAAGCAACAAAAGATGAGATACTGATTCCATGGAAAAAGAGTGAACCTGAATCGTACAAGTCGGGTTGGGAACTGCTCATAGCCGATCGAGGCGGCTTCATCTTTGAGCCCAAGTGTGGGATTCATGACAATGTGGTTGAAGTGGATTTTGCTTCTATGTTTCCAACGTTGATGGCTACTCGCAACATTTCTGGAGAAACTGTTCTTTGTAAGTGTTGTCCAAACTCGTCGCTGAGAGTGCCAGAGTTGGGTTACAATGTTTGCAGAAAGCGAGAGGGCATTGTTCCGAAAACCTTGTGGCTTATTCTAAGAAAAAGGGCGCTGTATAAGGAGCTGAGAAACGATGCTGAAGATGCTGAGTCTAGAGAGATGTTTGATCAGCGGCAAGGCGCGTTGAAGTGGATTTTGGTGACATGTTTTGGGTATCTTGGCTACAGGAACTCACGGTTTGGCAAGGTTGACGCTCACATTGCAGTCTGCGCTTTTGCTCGCGATGCCTTGTTGAAAACTGTGCACATGGCGGAACAGCGCGGGTTCGAAGTGGTTCATGGAATAGTTGATTCACTGTGGCTTAAGAAAGAAGGTGCCGAACCACGAGACTACGCTGAATTGTGTGGCGCAGTCAGCCGTGAGATTGGAGTGCCCCTGAACGTGGAAGGTCGATACAGGTGGATTGTCTTCTTGCCTTCAAAGACTCATGCTGGAGTTCCAGTGCTGAATCGGTATTATGGAGTTTTTGACTCTGGAAAAATCAAAGTACGCGGAATTGAAGCAAGAAGAAGCGACGCGCCAAAGTTCATACATGACGCTCAAATGGATATGATTCAAGTGTTGGCTAAAGCGCGCAATTCAGGGGAGTTTTTGGAAAGAATCCCCGAGGCGTTGAATGTTTTAAAAGGTTATGCCAAGAGACTGCTTGAGGGCAAGGTTCCAGCGTCCAAGTTGCTTATCGCTAAAAGACTTTCTAAACATCCCAGTGGCTACGCTCATGGTGTTCTCAATTCAATCGCAGCTAAGCAGTTAATGAGAGAAGGTGTTGAAATTTCAGCTGGGCAGACGATACAATATTTGATAACGCGGTGCAGAAGCAAAAGCGCGTTTAGCCGTGTTCAGCCAGCGCAGCTTTTGAACCAAAACGTACGTTATGATTCCCAGAAATACTTGGAACTCTTGCTTTCATCTGCAGCGAACATATTGAGTCCATTCGGCTGCTCGGTCAAGAATCTTCACTACTTCGTTTTTCAAAATGAGAGCTGGAACCCTGATCGCTCCATTTCTTCGCTGAAGATCGAATGCTTTCAGGATTAGCTTATGAAAGGAGCCGAGCTGTTACGCCGTCGAACTTGACGGTTTTAACCTCGCCCGTCTTAGTGTTCTGGAACTTGACTTTGTAGATTGGGGTGTAAATGACGGCGCGATCAGTGACTTCAAACAGTTCCGTTACCACTCTTTTGATTTCTTGGGGTCTCCTCACTATCTTGTCTCGGATTATGTCTACTTCCTCGTTTGGAAGTATCTCGAGCCGTTTGGTTGTTTCGATTTCAGCTGCTAATTTTTTAGAATGCTCTTCCGATGGAGCGGAAGGTATGCGTTTAGGCGAGACCTCTCTGCCGTCTGCGGATAGAACAATGTAGGCTTTTGCCTCGTGTACGAGGCGTTCCTCCCCCTCGATTCGCACTACCTTGCCTGCTGGTTCGCTTGAAACCTCAGGCTTGAATGTTTGATTGAACAGGATGACTTCTTGAGCCTTGTCGTCGGTTCTTAGAGTGTAGATGCGTCTTCGGTAGTAGTCTATGTGGTATTTTCCGTCGATGATGACGAAGGCTTCGTAATCCTTTTCAAAAGATGCTTGTTGTATTTGATCTGGGTTAGGTTTTAAAAAGCCGAATTTGACGAATAGTCGGTCTTTGACTTTTTCTGTGGCTAGTTTGATAACGGTTGGGTCGATGAGTGTTTTGTAGACGATGATTTTTCGTTCAGCCACTTTTTCTGGTGTCGGCTCAGGTATGGTTGGAACCTGCACTGTCGTTGCCTGTACTGCCAATCATTTACACCCGTATTTGAACAGCGTGAGTTGATTGATATGTGGTTTATGAATTTGGAGTAAATATTTGAGGATGATGCGTGGATGGCGCATGTTTTGTTTCGGTTTTACCACCGGTAGTGTACGTGTGTGAAGAGTTTTTTGTGTGGTGTGGGGTTCAGTTCTGTTTGTGTTTTGGGTTGTGTTCTTGTTTCTGTTTGTGGGTTAGGCGTTGTTTTGAGCTGTTTTTGTGGTGAATTAATGGGTATTTAATGGTGATCTCTTGGGTATGTTAGAGGCTATGCGGCTGGAAAACTGTGTGGAAGAAGAAGGTGACATACCCTTAAGGCCGTCTTCTACCATTGCTGGAGCGCGTTTTGAGGCAGAAGCTGTGTGGACGTTGTCGTCAGAGTGTTCCTGGTGACATCAACGCCCAGATTGTTGTGGCTATGGCTTGGAGGCGGCTTGGACAGTTGTAGTTGAACATGTAAATGCAGACTGTTTGCGTGGATGTTGATGCCCAAACGCTCTATAGTGTCATCAACAAGTGCAGTGTTTAGAATAGGTGGAGGTTGATGTTGATGTTGGCAGATACATTAATGAGTCTCCGAGAATCTTCAAGCTCTGGACCACAAAAGACGTCTTTGAGCTGGCGTGGGAAAGGTTCAAAACGTTCAAGGACCGACCCATGAGTTTCTCCGACTGTGTTTCGTTAGCTGGCTGCTGTCTCGGGAATGCTATTGGACAAGCTTCAGATTTGGCTGAAAGTATTAATATCCGCCTCGGTCAGTTATCTTTGTGCGAAAACAACTTGAAAAATTAACAGAAAAAATTGAAAAGGACTCGGATGCCTTAGCGGTAGTGCTATTCGGTAGTTATGCTAGAAATGAAAGGTTCTCTGACGTGGATGTTTGCATTGTGCTGAAACCAAGAAAGTTTGCTCACCTGTATCTATCAAGGAAAAGGCTGAGATACTCGATTGCTTTCCCAAACCTGGACATACAGATATTTCAGCAGCTTCCTTTGCCCTTAAGGATGCGGATTCTCAAGGAAGGCAAGGTGATGCTCTGCAAAGACGAGGATTTGCTGTACGATTTGGCGTTTTCCACGATCAAGGAGTTTGAACTTTTTAAGCCAATATACCTTTCCTATTTAGAGAGTGTGTTACATGCTCGATAAGAACAGAATTTTGTCTAAACTGGATGAGTTAGACATGTATCTGGACGAGCTCGAAAGCATCATGCCGACGAGCTATGAGGAATATGCGAGTTCTGTAGAGAAAAAGAGGGCTTGTGAAAGACTTTTGCACATCTTAATAGAATGCACGATCGATATATGCACCTTGGTAGTAAAAGGTTTGAGGCTGGGTCTGCCAGCTGAAGAGGAGGATGTGTTTGAAAAGTTACGGCAGAAGGAAATTATTTCGAAACGAATGGAAAGGAAGTTGAAGTCTATGAGGGGGTTCAGAAACATTCTCGTTCATAGATACAGTGGAATTGATGATAGGCTTGTGTTCGAAAATCTAAAGAAAACCAACGATTTCAAAGACTTTAGGAAAGAAATAGAACGATTACTTAGAGGACGTGAACAACACAAGTAGTTTTTTAATGTTGGTGCCCCAAGGATAGTTCAACCAGTTAGCTTAGAGTTTTCACACAGCTCTTCATGTTTAAGAAAGAAGTAGGAGGAGAGGTTAAGAAGTCAACTTGTTCTGTTCTATTCGCCTCTTTCAAACAGCAAGTAATGATTGACAGTGTAATTAACAGCCCCACCCATGCCAGCCGTTTGATAGCTGTGCAGACGCCACCCCGCTTTTTCCCACTCTTCAATCACTTTGCCGACATTATCGTGATGCCCAACCAAGACGCATTTCCATTCTCTCAACTTACCTATCACTTTCTATATCCACCTGCATTAAGGCAATCTGGCATTTTCAACCTGCACTATAATTCAAAATTTCGGTATATCAATCATTACTAATGGCTTGTTCGTCCTCATAG